>Ga0131853_10003744_pt1 | contig 27343 bp, 18 predicted proteins | sample TergutLab28metaG_FD_92764 | JGI IMG/M metagenome (GOLD analysis project Ga0131853, IMG submission 92764) | Labiotermes labralis P1 segment gut microbial communities from Petit-Saut dam, French Guiana - Lab288 P1 (version 2) (version 2) | ecosystem: Host-associated > Arthropoda: Insects >...
CGCTGACCACGTGACACCTCTCTATCCGCAAAAGTTGGCACTAACTTCGCCGACCGGCGGCGGCCGCTCTGTCGGTATAGTTCGCGTGCGGACTAAGGCCACGGAGTTTAGTTTAGTTTAGAGTATTAAGACTTCTGGTGATGGACAGTAAGTGTGTCCGAAACATGTGGAGTTGTTTACCAAAATAAAGTTGAGAAATAGTGCATCTTGTTGGCTTTTATTATAAGAATGTATCACGATGCACGGTCCTCTGAATGTCAAAAGTAAGTATCCCGTTAAAATCACCGCTTAAAATTCTTATAACAAAACCTCAGGTACGAAACACGCTTGTCACTGTGAACACATTACAAAAAAATCATTTTTCCTAGAGTGACATCTGTGGTATTGTGCTTGAAGAGATAACGGGTCTTCATTCAATCGATTTCACTGTTGCCTGCTGACGTATGAATAAACCGGCCAATAGACAGCAATTGTTCTTAAGGTAAATTCATTCTTGCGGGTTGCGATCATTTCTTCCAGTGTTTTCAAGTATTCTGCACACAAAATGCATTAATGAACGTGTAACACGAAGGTGGAGTCTGTCTGTCCGCATGTCTAACTTCCGTAACCATCAAACGGATCGATCTACAGGTACACACTGCAGAGAAATACAGCACCTTTGGATAGCAGAACGGCTAAAGTAATGGATGGTTAGTGCTTATTTGACGGAGCTCCCTCCGTACAAGCGAGTTTGGAGCGTGATTTGGATAATGCACCGTTTGGCGTCACACCTGCCGGACAGTCCAGTTACATGCTGGCCATGTTCCATCACTTTGGAAAGGTGCTGGAGCACATTTTCTTGGATCTGCGAACCAACAGTGCACAACAGTACCATTATGACCGTCATTCTAACCAGCATTTTGTTCACCTTCCTGCTTGTGCGATTACAAACGCATCTAGGCCAAGAGTTCCGTGAAAGATAATAGAAGAACTTGCCCTTCACAGTTCCTTGTCATAGATGGTCATTACTGGAAGCAAAAACATGGAAAATCTCCCTGCGAGAATGTGTCCATCCATCCGTCCGTCCGAAGTGTCAAAGTCGATCTCAATAAAATAAATTTGATTCAGTTTCGGCCGATGTTCTCACATTGAAGACCACAACTAATCTACATCATAAATATATTTCATACTTTAGAAAGAACACGTACTGATTTAACTAGAAGGAAATTTCGGTAAGCGGTTTATATGAAAGTAATGGCTATGAATTGTAACAGCCGTATGGAGAAAATAAATACACTGTGTGGACAAAAATTAATAGTTTTTTTTAATCATTAAACCAGTGGTACATATTTAGCGTGGGCCCGGTAGCTCAGTCGGTATAGCGACTGACTACGGGCTGGACGGTCCGGGATCGAATCCCGGTGCGGACGAGATTTTCCGTCCTTCCAGACCGGCCCTGGGGCCCACCCAGCCTCCTGTAAAATGGGTACCGGGTCTTTCCCAGGGGTCAATTTCGGCAGAGGTGTGCTGCTGACCACTCACACGCTTCTAGTGCCGCATTAACCTACCTTGTGGGCCACACCGAGCCTGTAACGGGATCACTTTACCTTTACTATTTACATATTTAGCACTAAACTTTACAGCGTTAAGAAATCTTATTACAATCCGAATGTAACTGGTTCTTGTGTCCTACCTAAGAAGATCACAACCACCACTTTGTTTGAAGGACCCTTTAAACGCCGAGTTAAATCCCATCTGCCATCTGCTGGCATTATTAGAAGCTCGCCATATTCTCCACGTTAGCAGGATAAGGGTTAAAACATGACTGTTTAAAATATCGAAACAGAATTGTGGCATAGCTCTAAACAAATATTAGATGAATAATTTATATGGCACATTTGGGAAGTGAGATAATGCAGTCTGAAGTAATGTGTCTGCACGCACACAGCACCGGCTGTGCCTGCACTAGGCACAACACAGGCCTATGATAGTAGAAAACTTACGTGTGCATTCAAACATGTCGTAATTACGTGATGGCCTGCTGGGTTATTACGTCACGTACAAAGCAGAACAGTAAGTTCGTTCCGACGTTTCGGAAGAACATACTGCTCCATTTGATGTTTGTTGGACCGTGCATCATTGTGATAACTGAAGAATAAAAAACAACTAGATGCCACTTATTATTTTATTGTGCTTCTTATAGGCTCAACATGTTTCGGGCACTACTATGCCCATCATCAGGAGCTGCAGGCTGCAGCCCGGACACTACTCCAGCCTAACCGCACCTAACCTCCAACCTACAGCAAACCAAGAACGAAACGACCAATGTGGTAATTAACATTATAGTCGCGAGCTCATGATGATGGGCATAGTAGTGCCCGAAACATGTTGAGCCTATAAGAAGCACAATAAAATAATAAGTGACATCTGGCTGGTTTTTTATTCTTCATTTATACTGCTCCATCTTCAGTGCGACTGAAACCTCGTAGCACAATTACCTTGCATAGTGCAATATTACAAAAGACCATCATTGCAGTAGCAACCGCTGTAATGGCCCGTTGTTATTTACAGAATCTCTGAAGTAAATGTGTTGTTGGGCATAACAAGAGGACGTAAGGTGTAGTGAATTTATAGCTCCATGTATTCTTAACGTCGGTACTGGGCAGAGGTTTGTGGTCATCTTTACTCTCAGGACGTTTTATCCCCGCAGAAAGAGCACGCGTTGTCCATTGAATAGGAGGCTAGTCACTACACCGACCGTTCAGTCACAGCCCCCCAAATAATTTCACGGAGTCAGGTTATTAGAGGACGAGTAATATTTGTTTCAGCAGAAGAATATCTTCATCGGGGATGTGACGTCACTTGTCTGGTAGAAACGTCAGGTTATTAGAGGACGAGTAATATTTGTTTCAGCAGAAGAATATCTTCATCGGGGATGTGACGTCACTTGTCTGGTAGAAACTCACGAAAGTTTCAGGAAAACCTACCACATCTATCTACGGGAGAGATCGGCAGAAAGTTCCGCAGACAAGTAGGTTATTTTTTTGATCAAACAAGATTATACAGTGTCGTACTAAAATAATATTCTTCCTCTGGACTTCACCCGTCATCTACTTATTTCAAATGGCGTACTACGTTTGGGAAGCCGGGTCTGTTTCCGGAACGTGGTACCCCATTAAAAAATTGCATTACGGACAAAGTCCAAGGAAATATGGGTACTTCAGGAAGTCAAATACCACCGCCCGTGTCCAGCAGAGGTGAAGTGCACAGCGTTACACCCTATGAGATACTACTCTCAGCAGTCACAGCTATGACATCATATTTCGTTTTTCTCCGAGTATTTGGATCGTCGCTGGCAAATTATCATTTACTCATTCTTATCTATCGTCTGAGGTATGGACGATGGACCCAACAGAGGGCAAACGTCCTCAGAAACAGTCTCAACCGAGAGGAACAGTATGAAATAGATGTCCTTTCCACACGGCGAGAGACGTCTGGAAGCCCGAGGTCCCCAGAAGTGGAAGGTGCGTGGCTTTACTCGCGACCAGGCGGCCATATTCCGTTCGTTTTGTCGCAGCGCTTGCATCTCTAGGTGATATCAGGAGCCTAGTCACTGGACACCAACTGGCAGCGTACGTCTGGCTGTCTAATTCTTACATTTGTGTAATGAAAAGTGCTTACTTCTCTGGCAAAAGAGACCGAAACGTAATCAGATTTGCCACAGTAAAATGCCAGTTTTCTCTTGTAAGTTAGTCTAATAAATTCCACATCGCCTTAACATATTTCCTTATAATAAATTTGAACATTATTATTCTATTTGTGTCGTCCGTTTCATGGAACCCCTTTCCTATTAACTCCAAAGAGCAGAGTCCATCTTGTCAAGCCGGTAATCACTCTCTGGTCAAAAAAAAAATCCCCATCCTGAATGCAATTCGCGTAATAAGCGACAGCAGCAGACACCTGTACAGCACAAAAGGATCTGTGCTTGAAGACTGCGAGCGTGTGCCACTTGCCTGTTTCCGGCTGCGTTATTCAGAACAGTGGAACAGCCCGTGGCTCTGGGAACCACGTTGAATCACCAGTCTCTCACTCTATGCAGCACAGACGTTCTTTAAAAGTTAACATTTGTTCAAGAAGCTGCACGCTTGTTCACTGTCGTGTTTGCAGGGTCCACACCGCACTGTCTTGTACAGTACACCGAAATATTAAGAAAGTACAGTGTAGTAAAAAAAAAAATGCTCTGTTAGTTGTCACTAAGGTCTCTTAGATGATTAAATATGCAAATATTGTGGATTTCACGCGTCCTTTGCATAAACTGAATGTATAATGGGAAGGTCTTAATTGTCCGAATGCTTTACCTCGCGAATCATTATGCTAGTTTAGAAGAAGTTTGTATGCGAAATGATTACGTCACAGGTAACGTGCGGGACTTGAAGTTAGGTGCAAAAAGAAGGGAGCAAAGTATACAAAAAGTCGTCAGAAAACTTCTAAGATAAAACTTGGAAAATTGTATGTAGTCAAACACAAATGTGTCACATGAGGTGTATTTAATGACTATGTAATGGACAACTACATGTTTCGGCCTGTACTGGCCATCTTCAGGTGCGCGCGCATGCTTATAGTAAGATCTTAAGTTCCCCTAAGACAACCTGAAGATGGCCAGTACATGCCGAAACGTGTAGTTGTCCATTATATAGTCATTAAATACACCTCATGTGACACAGTTGCGTTTGACTACATACATTTTTCCAAGTTTCACACACACAACGGTGATGACACACTTCCTAGTTCTAAGATAAAATTTTGGAGACGCGGATGCGCTCGGGATAATGTTAAAATAGGTGTTAAGTTAGAGACTAGATTAAACGGCTCAAAACAGCGTATTCTGATATAATTCTGCGAGTACTGGAAGCACCAGGTATAGATATGAGAAAAATTTCACATCAGATTTTAAACATAACAGGATGGAAGGGAGCGAAATGAATTTATTTGTATCAGGATAGGGACAAATAGCAATCTGTTGTGAACTATCGTGTTCACTAGAGCTCAATTTCCATAAAGTGCGTGGAATTCCTTGATTAACTGAAGGACCTTTAGTTTCTCCAGCAAGACTCTGCTCCATGCAGTTAATTAATTAATTAGTAGTTAGTCACGCGGAATAATACAAATAGAAGTACACAACCTACTTTCCCATACTGTCGTATTTATGCAGTTCCTAGTACATTTGGACGAAAAATTGTATTAAGGCTTTCCAGTTCAGAGCCTCTATTTCCGTCAGGATTTGTCAGCGAGCATACTTAATTAGAACAACTGAATTTGAAGACAAGCAGGAGTAAGAAATTGGTAAGGAATGATTCCGAAATTCTCCACATCCCTAAGGCAGTAAGCCATTCTACAATTTGTATCTGTTTATGAGGTTATTTTCCCCATCGTTTTATCAATTAGAAGTTTATTTAAGAACGCGCGTAAATTGCGTAGGTTAAGTATCATAGTGCTTTGTTAATGATTAAGTGCCAAAGGATGTGGGAAACCAAGAAACCTTTTGCTAGGCATTTGGTCTCTTGTATGTTTGAGCGACCTTCCTTCGTACGCCACGTTTCACAACAAAAACACTGTAATTAATGGGTGCAATTATGAAATAGGCCTAGTGGCGAGATCTTATGAACACAGTATTGAATAAACCCGGCTTAATGAATAAGGAAAACTTTGCGTTCCTACATGAACAGTCACGTAGTCCTCGTTAAATATTAATGAGCAGGTTCATGCTGCCAATATCCGTTCATTTACGGTTCGTCAAACAACAGTACCTTGCTTCAACAGCGAAGAATGTGCAGGGCCGTATAAGGCTACCTTAAGACATAAATAGTTAGCGAACAATGAAAGGTCAGTGCCTGCCCCCAGAGCTTACTTGGTAATGTTGCTGCCAATCGCAATCTGAAGCCTACATCCCCTAACAGTAATGAACATACGTGACGTTTGCCTACTCCCACGATAAGCAAACAGAACTTAAAGCCCTAAAGCATATAACTGTTTTTAACTTTTCACAGTGATTCACTGCTAATGCCGATCCTGTGTTCGGGATTTTATTCCGTTTGGCAGACGGTTGTTCCCAAATTTCGCAGGAAATTTCTGCCTGCATATTAGGCATCTAAGTGTGCGGGAGAAAACGTGTGCAAGTTTTGCAATCATTTCAAACATGAAGAAGGAAGCTGCAAATTCTTCCGAAACGCTAGTAAAACAGCTCACTCATATAAACTGAGAAAGTCGGGACAGATATTACCGAGTAACACACTGCAGTATTAGCTGTCGCACATTTTAAAAACAGGTTAGAGTCTCCTTAAGAGGAATATACAGCAGTGTTTGAAATGTTTGTCCGGTCGTAAAACTATTGCGAGTATCACAAGTACTTCTCCGAAAGCGAATAAAATGAACACATAATGAGAAAGTCGAGTCTGTCCACCTATCCCTTGCTCCACGTGTTTCATCTGCGACAATAAACGGCGGATATCGGATACGTTTTGTACTATGTGTCTGCGTTAATATTCTCCAGGCAAATATAATTTTGGTTCAAATGGTTCTGTACAAACCCTTCTAGTAATACCACTTCTTTTTTCCTATCCTTTTTTCATGGTAATTATTGGGTCGCAAAATCTCTTCTGTGGCCAAGTAAACTGGTTCTTCGTACTTGATCTAGAAAAGTGATCTTGAAGTTCTTATATCTGTGAACAACTTGTGATTACATCTAAATTTGCACTAAACAGCTGCAAAGTAAATGAGTACTTTTTTGGTGCACAAACAAAATGACATTTAAAATACAAATTTTACTTATAGAAATAAAATACTTACTCTCATTTATGAAGGGCGGAATTTCATTTTTGGTAAAGTAAACCAAGCGCCGATTATGTACAATGAGGGGGAGGAAAATTAAAACTGCAATTTAAAATCATACAAAATTATATTTGCCCATTTCATTATAAAGGATATGTTCCTGCGGAAATCCTGAATCACCTGTGGAACCTCACTCTCCCACGAAACACAGTTGTAATACCACTGATCTACCTCAACCTATTCATCCATATTTACATGGAAATCGACATAATTTTCTTCAAAACGAAAAAAAGGATAAACTATGGTATATACCCAAATCACTACATAAATTAACCTCATATTAGAATACAGTCTGAAAAACTTACATTTGAAGCCTTTCATGATGAGATGAACATCGAAGAAGTGATAATAAAATAATTTCTGTCTGCATTTGGCCCACATCTCTAGATTGCACTTCAAGTGGAGTCTTTTGAGGACAGGAGGAGGAGGAGGAGGAGGAGGAGGAGTAGGTAGAGGTGCTGTTGATAGTGGTGGCAGCAGGGCAACAGCCAGACAAATTGATAGCTGTAAGGGTTTTTTTTTAAGATGGCCATATGTTTCGTTAACGTCATGATTCCTGTTGCGATTGTCCTGTTTACGTTGACCACAGGCCGACCGCCTTCACCTTGGTATGCCATTGTGAAGGTGCAGTCCGCTAGGAAACTAGGCCTGGTGGGAGAGTATCCAGTGCGCTGACCTAGACGCGTTCCGTTACAGCATGTCAGGTAATTATGCAATGTCTTTGTTTACCATATTCACTGACGTGTTGTGCTTGTTACAGTGACCTCCAGTTCTCATATTTTCGCAGAAGCACAGCTCTTCTTTATCCGAACTAACTATAGGCGGGCATGACTCTCGGTTTTGTGATATGAGGTAACCGTTCTCACAAACTAAAAACAATTTACTTTAGCACTAGGCATATGTGGCGGCCGGTATAGTGACTCGCTTCGAGATGGACGGTACCGGGGTTCGAGCCCCGGTGGAGGCGCGACATTCGGTACCCGTCCACACAGGCCTCGAGGGCCAACCAGCCTCCTGTACAATGGGTATTACCGGGTCTCTTTCCCGTGAGGTAATCGGCCGGGGCGTGGCGATGACCACCGATCCCCACTAGCACCGCGGTTAAATAAAGAGTAGAGTTATGCCTGTACTCCCCCTCTGGGCCCATGGCCTGTTCTAGGGTGAACTTTACCTTTTATTACGCCACTATATTATGATTTTCCATTGTAACTGCCATTATCCTCATGTTTTTTTTCCGTGCGTCACACACAGGTCATCAGCTTCAAGCTGTGTCACCATTATCTCATAACTCGTTAAGTCATATCCGTTAAAATTATTACAATATGCATCACAGTTAAACATAATGCACACACATTATTAGCAAGTTCTAAAATATCTCACTTCTTAAAACATGCAGTACCAATATTAAAAACGTCGAAGTGCAAACTCGAAAAGTTAACAATTTCCAACCACAGACAAACCTTCCTTTGACCCCCCTGTTACCGTAGCGCTGAAGTGACACTATGAAATTACATATTCCCTGAATGCATAAGCCATGAACCTGCAAGTCCTTGAGAGATATTAAAAGAAAATGAGCTATGTTTATTTTTGAATTCCGAGGCTGCAATTCCTGCCGAGGCATAAGCAACTCTTAGCTGCCTTATAACAAGAAACTCTCTTCGGAATATCTTGGGACTTTTACATTACAAAGATTGTTTTATATAATGTTACAGTCACCTACATTATTGTAGTAAACTTACATTTACTTAAGAGCGATTGTTCTGATGTACAGTTATATTACTGTTTACATTCGTACAACACAGTGCGTATATTAAACATTACACATTCTTCTCGTTACTTGTTTACTTGCAGATCATGGCCCAGAAAGCGGCAATTAATTTTGCAGTTAGTGTACTGTGTACAGTCCACAAGACGATGACTTTTATTCGAACGGAAACGCAGTCAATAATCGCAAGATAAAAGGGTTCTTTGTGCTTAATTAAGCAACATATCATGAAGACAGATGGCGAAATGGAGGTATAGCAACACTAACTCTTAACCTTGCCTCTTAGAAGCAGTGGTAGTTCAGGTTCAAATTCCGGCCACTTTACCCCATGGGATACAACCCCCAATATAAATTGGTTCTTATCAAATATGCAATTGTGATGCTCGTATATGAGAAGTTAAGACACCAAAACGGAATTCACATTCGACCTACCAACGTATATTTATGGCACTGCACATCAAATGGACCTATAGCTATGAGACTTGAGGTGAATGCTCTTCTACTCAAGGGTGCTGGAAATGATGGTCGGATTGTTTCGCCTGTGCGTGCGGACACAGGCTGCTTTAGTCCTTAAAATAAAGGCAAATTTGTCACCAGTGCCGGCGCTAGATAATACGGCGCCCTATCTAAACTGTGGTATGGGTGCCCCTCCAGGTGGGATCACAGATTCTCCAGGTCCACCGGGGGGTGGGAAGTTCGTAATTTTCATCAGCAAAATACGTTTTTATATCGAGCAAGGAAGCAAAACATTCATCGGATGCTTCCTTTTCATTTTACAATAGAGTTGTTCTGCTCACCACGACTGTTGGTGCCACAAAACTTCGGTGCCCTGTGCGGGAGTACAACTCGCACAACCTCAATGCCAACTCTACTTGTTTCTGTGTTTTTAACTGTGTACCAAGCCATGAACACGCTTCAGGTGTTAACTGCACACAGGCTATAACTTCGACACTAGATGGAAGTAACTGGTCAGCTCTGCCACTTTATGCCCTTGTAAAGAGCCTCTAGTAGGCCCACCCATTGCTTATGAGGCCGGATGGGCCCCACAGCCAGTATGAAGGCGGTGGCAAAGAAAAAAAAAATTCCTTGCAGCTGCCGGAAAAGAAATTGTGGTCATCCAGTACGAAGCGTAGACACAATACTGACAATGCTATCCTGGGTTAAATGGGTTCTTCTGTACGGCTGAAACAAGTAAGTTCTGCTGAAAATCTAAAATCAGGTGAGGCATGGGCTAATCAGGGGAACACAATTTGTAGACACAAGTTCCATATGTCAGCATCAGACCTACACGACCTGATGTATGACTCTGACACCTTCATATTTTTTTTTTATGTTTTGCTGACCGTGCATCTCAGTATAATCTTAGTAATTGACAAAGTTAATGCACAAATTCTTGTTTTATAATAAGTTTAATATATTCCTCTACATGTTTCGAGCATTATGTGCTCATCATCAGGAGGTCAAAATTGTATTATACAGTATCTGGTATGGTCATACCGGACGGCCACCTACAAAGTGTGACGATACCAGATGGTGTATAATACAATTTTGACCTCCTGAAGATGATCATAATAGTGCTCGAAACATGTCGAGAAATATAATAAACTTATTATAAAACAAGAATTTGTGCATTAAGTTGGTCAATTACTAACAAGACCTTCATATTTTGTTTATTTTGCGATTTAACGGTTAACCCTATATTAGGATATCAGATTGTGAAGATAAATGGCGAGAAGGTAATGATTTGGAACCGGGAAGTCTTCGTACTCTTCTGGACAAAAACGTGGAAGAAATGACGACAGTTAGGACAGCCGGTATCCCGTCCGGGATTCGACACAGGCTCTCCACAAAACAGCCGCCTACCTCTTCCTTCATAAAGATAACAAGTCGAATGTTTGTGTTTAGTCACGAAACTTTTTTTTTTCAGCAGTGCATTCTGGACAGACAGAAAAACGCGGCGGCGATCGAAGTAGGACGCAGAAACTCGCGTGTTTTACGACCAATATCTTTCAACACCTGCAGAACTAAACGACTGACGTACTAACAGACTAAACACAACTAATTTTCTGGTCATGCAAGACGAAGAATCTACATCGCCAATCATGAAAACAATTTTTTTTTATATATGACTCTGAACCATTTCAATTAACGATGCAATTTTCAGTTTGCTTCTTCAAGATCCATTTTAATCTCTTCATTCTACACCCGTCCTCGGCTTCAAAGCAGCCATTTTGTGAGACTTTCTCCGCAGAAATTAATTTATTATCCATAACCTACCTACGTGTCCACATAACCAATATGCTCGATTTGAGTACACTCTGTTTTTTTTTCTGCCTTTATCTAGGGAACAGCCTTTAGTTAAAAAACGCATCACTCTAAACTTCTAACTATAACGTACCAAACATAATGGTGATAGTTGATTGAGTCGTAAATCAAATGTAGGTGTGTCTCAGCCCGTGTAACACTGGGATTTACGGGCTCAGAATTTTTTTTTCCACACATATTTGCAGATATTGACGTTGGTCTGTCTTCTCGCTCTTCCCCAGCTACTTTGCCTAATGATAATGACAATGATTATGATTAGAATGCGCTCATAGTACGAACATTCCTCTCCTCATAACAATATGCCATACTGTAAACGCAGGTATGGGTAACGCCGTACTGCCTTCAATTTCCCATTTATATACATGTTTTTAGAAAAAAAAAAGTTATTTAGCAACACTTTATCTTTCTTCCATTTGTATGGGTTAAAACTTTCAAATATTCTGCGCCTTAGTTCATATTCAACCATTTACTGCATACGAGTTAATCTCACCAATTTTTCCTTTCTGAATATTTCAACAATATTTGTGGCGTTGTCTTACACTAAACATACACGCAAGGGGCATCTTCCCTTCTGAAATCTTCCCCTTATTTCTCGTAGTTTCCAAATCCCTTCCTTCAATCCTATTATTCCATTTCTCTCGTCCTTTGTACTGAACCAGCCCCATAATATTTCTCCACATCATTTTTATTTTTTAACAGTAAGAGTAAAACAAAGAATTTTTAACAGCCGAAAACAAATTGTGTTTTTCGATATGTGCCCTTAACTGTTCTACAGATCCGGCTTACATTTATTTCTGCTTGGCTGTGCCATATATATGACAGCCCTAATTTTTTTATTTGTTCCTTTAAAACCTCCGCAAAACTCAGCATCCTTAAACCACTCGGAACAAATTCTTATTACGTCACGCGTACCGACGTGTATCAACCACAAATACTTCGTTATTCTACGCAGTACCTTCCCCCTTACAGTGACTCTGTCCAGTTATAATCCGGCCATCTGGTTAGCGGCACAGCAAGGCAACCTTAACATTTTTTTAAAATATGTATTACGTATGCTGTCAGTGTATTTCCAGCCTCCCCCCAAGCCCTGTATCTAAACACCGTCTTATACACCATGCTACTCGTGAACCCACACATCATCTCACACACACATTTTTCAAGAGAACCTTCAATTTTGTAACAAACCTTCCAACGGCTTTTGAGATCCTTGATTACCTGTTAGTAATACTCCGTTATTTTCTACGTAGGTTTACAGGTCCTTCCCTTATACAAAATAACCACTAAATAATTGCTTAATCTGCTACGTCTATTGTTTGGTAGTTCACTGCACAGCTTTCATTTTTCTTTGATTTTGTCACCTTTCTTAAGCATCAATATTTTATTTTTACATGAATAAAATTCCAGTTTCAGTCAACACAGTGTTTTGCGACCCGATTTATCGTTTTCTGTAAATTACTGACAGTAAACAATGCTATCTTTAGATCATCGGCAAATAATAGTCCCGGGACTGTCATTCTTCCAATGACAAGTGCATGTAAAGTTTCTTGAATAGTATACTGCAAAAAGTCTGGTATAGAAACATTAAACAAGTAAGGGATTAAATCAAGCCCTTACCATGCTCCTTTATATTGATCAACAAAAAATATATCGCTTTATTTACGTCACGTTTCAACCAGAACAGGCTCCTGCATACGTACATTTTACTACACTTCACTAGGGGTGCACAAATACCCCCAAAATCTAGAATTGCACATTAAAATTCCAGGCATCAGAAGGGTGACATGAAGCAATTTCATTCTGAGGACTCACAAACATTAGTCGTCACCGTACAAAATTTAGTCGCCACGGTGACTTGGCGCCCGAGATATGTGCACCCTTGAACTTCACCATATTATCACTTATTCCATTTGTCTCACTTCGTAAACTAGGCTTTCCTGTTAACTGTGTCGAAAGCTTTTCTTTCAGAATATACAACATACCTGCATAATCGTCCCCTCTTTGCCCTCAATTATTTGTCTGGCGTGGATTTTATCACAAAAATGTTATCTGTAGTCCATTTTCTCTCTACAACGCCTGACTAAAACGTTCATAGTATTGCTTAACCAGGTGCTTACTTCAGCAGACAAGGCAGAAAGGAAATTCCTCTTTAATTGCCAACTTCCTCTGTTACCGAACCGCGAGTCGATGGGTCTATATGAGTGAGGACTTTGTGCTTTGTTTCCTTAATACTTCTATGTAAATATTGGGACAGTACATTACAAGAAACTATGTTATTGTAACAAGTACGATTCAATCACTATCATTACCTACGCAGCTGCAAAAGCTAGGACGCCAGGGCTGTGCTCCTACGTACCACCATGCAGTGTGGAGGCATATGCGACATGACGGCACCTGCTTCGGAGCAGACGCAGAGTACAGTATCACTGCTCATTACGAAGACCTGAAGTCATACAACCTGCACTATGCACATTGTATAGTGCTTGGGCTATGGACTGGACGTTCAGTAGTTCGAAACTTTGCAGCGGACAGAGAGGTTTCCCATCTCTTAAACTTCCAGACTGGCTTTGAGGTCTACCCGGTCTGCTATTTCATTGGTACGGAGGTTCTTTCCTGCGGGTAAGGAGGTCGGGACGTGGTACTGACCTGCTTATAGTGCCGAAATTAAATAAACATATCACAATGGCATGGCCTGGTGAAATTTTTCCCCTTAATTTTACTTCCATAAATGCACACATACTCGTGACATCTACTGGGCTTTCGCTCTTGGGACTCAAAATTAATTCCGATTCTATAAATGTTGAACTTTTGACACATTTTCAAAAAAACTTATTAACTACTGCCTTCTTGTGACAAGACATGAATATATTCTGCAGTTTTCTCCGTGCAAATGCAGTCCACTTGTAAGCGGAATTCCCTAACACATCCCGAAAGTGCAGCATTCATTGCAGCGTGCTTTCGTCTCAGATATCTCGTTATCCGCACATTCGACTGTACTCGCGATTCCAATGACGCGTGTAATGAATGATCAGCCCATCGCAAGGCGCCTACCATACGCAGGTAATTCCTTGACTAGCCAGACGCCTATCAGCTTACCAAGAACAACTCTTAATCCACGTAGTTAGCAAAGTAATGTGCGGTGCATTCCGAAGGCTGTGCACACATTGGAGATGACAGGAACGCAGGTTTCAACTTTCTAGTACTCTGGACTAAAACAATCCGAAATTTAAAGAAGACAGTCCTTTTTCCAGAAATTTATAATCTCTCAAATGGTCAAGACATTCCCCGACGTTTTTGGAAAACAAAGTTTCAGTACGATGGTCACGAGGTCCCGCCGCTGGAGAGGCTGTTCCCCATGTATCGAGTCCTCGTCGTATCTGTCACTTACACTGGACCTTTTGCGACATTTGATAAGACGCTAGTTTCTTTACGGTAGGGTACGAGGCTGTTAGTTCCATGCACAAATCCCAAGTGAGAGCAATTTTGCTTTTCGGCTGACCGCTGCTACTTATAAGCACTTATACTCATATTCACAGCTACCCCCCACACTCAGAGGTCAAATCTTCCAACCGTAGAAACGTTTACGTGTCCTGCCGTGACGACAATAATCCTGGGACTTCTTAACTACTTCTGGATCTTCCACTGTCACTGTTCAACATACGGAGTTCCTGATTTATAGAAGTACGTTTTTTCTACTGTCTGTCAAAGAATCTCTAGACTTGAAATCGTCCCTTCCCTGCAGCTGAAGGTAAATTCCAATGAAAGGTGTATAATTTTTATGTGATCTACGAAGACAATTTTATATACTTTGCAGTACTAATAAAGAAAACCGGAAGCCGGGAGAGCGTAGTCGGTATAGTGACTAGGCTGCGGGCTGAACGGACGGCGGTTCCATTCCCCGTAGGGGAATGAGATTTTTATCCTTTCCTAAATGTCCAGGACGACTTTGGGGCACACGCAACTTCCTGTTCAACGGGTACTGTGGTTGTTTGCCGGAGGTGAAGTGGCTGGGGCGTGAAGTTAACCACTCGCCGCCACCTACAGCAGAGCTAATAATGAGTGGAGCTATATCTTCACGACACTGACACCGAACACCGTTAAAAAGAAAAAGTGGCTCTAGGATAGGAAACTTCATTATCGGTTGACATTTTGACGTGTACATAAAATGTGCCAACAGCAAAAAAAAAAAAGTCTTTTGATGCAGACAGAGTAAAATATACGATACACCTGCCACGGCATATCAGATACACAGATTACAGAAATCATGCCAGTGATTTTAAACTACCACTGAACCATATGGCGCCACTAAATCCTGCTCCTTCTAAACTGGATATCTAAAAATCTGTGCTACAAGAATTTCTCATAGCGACATCGACATCTCTCCGAGTGGTGTTGCTACAGACATAAGCAGAACTATGGGGCATCTTCGTAACAAGGTTTGAACACTTCACTCTACCATGGCATCGGGTTAATATTTCGGGTGCAGGCAACACAACGAACGGTTTCGGTGTTACAGCGCCCTGGATTGCAGAAAACCTCGATTAAGACTGGAATTAGACACCGACAGCTAAACTCCCCCCCCCATTTAAGGGTCTCCGCAACAGGCGCGATACTGATATACCAGTAAGTAACGGGTTTGGTAGGACGAGAAAACATGATTCTGAACCCGAAATTTTCTCATGACACTTCCAGTTCATGTCTTGAACCGTACTGGCCGGGAAGCTTACGTCGACGCCACAAAGGTCGCTTCCACAATCGACTTCATAGCATGTATGGCGATTCTACAACGGCCGACGCCCGATGATGCCGCTGGTCACACGACGCGATCTCAGCAAAACAACGTCAGCCATCTTCACTACAGGTTCTACAGCAGCTCCCTTTCTAACGCGGTTTTGACAATACGAGACTGAAGGTCGTTAAACGTGGGGAGGAAACCGCCGAACGCCGAGTAGTTTAACTACACGCGGAACAAACGTGGACGGCTACTGTTCACTCCACCGCCCCGGAAGCTGGTTCCTTCAGTTACCTAAGCGTTGTGTAAAGTCTAACGTCCAACAAAGAACTCTATTTTAAGCGGCGGGAGGGGGGAAGGATCCGTAAGCGTCCGCGTTCATAGGACCCTGTTTTATCTCAATAGAAGTTCGCGAAACGCGCTTTTGCCCAAAAAGCTGTGATCACTACCCTTAAAACTACCCGTTGGACAACGGATCACTGTGTATTCATTTTTTAATTGCTTATTGGCGGTTTATTTAGCAACGCTGTCACAGCTCAGATGTCAGACACGAGTGATCGGTGAATGATAAACTAGAATCTATGTGGAAGGAAGCGGGCAAGGCCGCATTTGAGACATTAACCCAAGATATGAATCGACGGCCTGATATCCCCATCGAGATTAACACAGAATACCTCCCGCGTACCAGTCAGAATCGTCACAACTTCAGCCAATTTATATGACTTACAGACATAGCCACAGGTCCTAAGAACAAAACGCTTCATGAAAACTGTTTGAACACATGTATCGTTTTACTGACCATGTATGGTGTTTTAACATGAAAAATCACAGATCAAAACCTCAGCTGTTTCACGGACAAGGTATATAAAAATAACTCAGCTATTAACTTGTTTAGGTAATCCAATGAGGAAAGTAAGACAAGGGAACACAAGCGCAAGATGCAATGAAACGAATAAGATAGCATATTCATCACGAATGAAATGAGTGGGCAGAATCTCGTAAAGACGTCAAACATAATGCCTTGGGCCAGTAATGTTAGAATTTTATTTATTATCCTTTGAATAATGGATATTGCCAGGGTGCGGTATTTACGTTCCTGGAAAACGTATCGTAACTCATGGCGTCTTTTCAGTTAACTAAGAATTGCATTCCTGAATGAATATCCTCCAGTTAGTAACTGTGATCTTTTCCGCAGATTCGAATTCCGCTCGGGGCGTGGTTATTTGTCCACGCGTTTTGTGTTGTGCTGTCCTGTGTTTATAGAGGCTTCTATCAGACAAGAAGTCCCACAGACCCCTGTAACATTCGTGCGGACTGAACAAGCGTAGCCCAGTTTAAAGTACTAGCACCTCGAGGTTTGCCCGAAGGAACTGAGAAAAATAACGAAAACCATCACTCAAGAGAGTCGGTGTTCAAGCCCACATTTAAGTCCCCGACTTCCTGGAAACAAATCAGCAGTGCTACCGAACGCAACGATCAGAAAAATTGTTTATATATTGAAATTAAGAGAAAAATAAACTCTGAAAATGATTCATATTATGCGCTTTAAAATCGATAGAAAATTCGGTGAGAAAATCTCAGACACTGCTTGCTTGGATAAAGAAGCGTGAGGATAATGTTAAAATAAATTTTGGGGAAAAGGGACGTTAATATTATGAGCTGAAATTAAATATCTCACAATAAGGGCCGATGATATGATTTGTAATTAACGATCAAGTCCTACTTAAGGGAAAAAGGTGTTAATTTTATAAAATAAATAAAATTGACTTGTGGGTTACAAAATGTCTACGTACTCCAAAGGCTCACACATTACACAATATAATAAATTCTGCGTTAAAGTTATTTACATGTCTTGCCGCGACCTTAGAACTGAGATTCGATCACAAACCGGCAACCATAAGTGTGCACATGATATATCTGGATCTGCTTGGTTTGCTTGTATATACGTTGTGATGGGGTGCGTCTAGTACCACATACCTGGCTACTGTCCACATATGGTTTACACCAGTACCGAAAACATGAACAACTAAAAACCAGCTTTTCCACAAGCCGGACAAAAACTGACCTGCAGCCACGCGTGCTTCTTTTGTTCATGAAAACCGCTTGGCTTATTCTAGCCAATACAACTGTATTGTAAGTAACCACCGTGGGAGTAAGAAATGAACGAATTACTCGGCTGCAGTGGACGCTGTTAGGTAGTCTAGACGTGTTCTGATATTCTAAATTCTTCAGCCGCATAATCAAATTTACGAGAAAATATGCCTATGGCAAGTCTGTAATTCAAAAGTGAGGTTGCCAAGCAAGCCAGAAAGGCGATAACAAAGGAACGCATAAAGTAACTGTGTAATTTAGCTCATTGCATGCAACAGTGGCACAATCCAAAAATTGCCATTCGGAGTTAATACTATGATGGAGCTGAAAGATGTAACAACCAGATCCAACAATACCGGCACACTTCTTAGTCGGAACATACCCCGCCAGATGCCATTCTTGTGGGGCGTAGTTTCTGTATTTTTGAGCTCAATCGTAGTGTTAACTACAAATGGGCAATTTTTGGATTGCGCTACTATTGCATTGAGAGAGCGATATGAACGTAGTGCTAAGATGACCTCGAGGATGGAGTCAAAACTTATTTGCAATAATACCCTCCCTTCCTCTGCCTTATCCTGAGGGAATGGAATAGCACCATGAGACATTCTTGGTTTACGAAATCAAATTAAAAACCATGATACGGGACTGATTTTTGTTGTCGTTGTAAAGAGACAAATGCCACTGATAAGACGTCACTGAGAAGCTGACAGTGTCTTAGGGAAACAATAAATCCCGTATTTTATGTAATAAACAGTTTCATTGCCGTTTTACAAGTCACCAGTGGGTCCTATCTTGAACCAACGGAGTTATCTGCAGTATTACACTAAGTTTTAACATTCATTTTAATAATATTCTGTCTTCTACTTCTACGTCTCCCTATGTACCCTTCCTTCAGGTTTTCCCAATAAATTGCTGCATACATTCTCAACCAATAATACTCATTACAGAATCCGCTCATCTTAGCGCTGCAAAGGTCCTCGACATGTAATTTTCTCCATTTTCTTATCAGATAAAAGTACTCTGAGCCCACGATGATATTCCGCAAAAGCAGTTTTTCACAATTTACTGGTCATCACGTGGCTCAACTGAGCCAATGAGGGAACTTCACATGTGTGTATTTTTAAAGTTGTCTAACCACCATGCGATGATTGCTTATATGGATAATTCGGCCTGACGTTCTGACCGCCTTTACTTACGAATACAAACACACACTCACCACGCAGTACTGCTAAGAGCAGTAGGATAACAATCAGTCTGTCACTCCACATCACCGTACAAGAAGACACTGGCACGTCACTGCGACGACCCACACATCTGAGCAACAACTGACGTTCCCTGGGAGGAAATGAGGGCAACAGAAGACGAAACGCAAGGTGGTGAGTATGACGTCGACTGCGACTGGGCCAATAGTAGTGAGCCGGAGTAACTGTACTAGCATGATGACGTCTCGCCTCAGAGAATCTGATTTTTTATCATTTTGTTTTACGTGTACGAACGCTTGTCATTACGACGCAAAAGAAAAGCCGTGAACCTGACATCACACCATGTGACACTAATGAAATTACACAGGTGACACATTCACTGTTTCTTGCTGAATATGTGGCGAGAAAAAGAGTATAGCAAATCAAAGTTACACTCTCGAATTTCCGGGTAATTTAAATTAGGGGCAACTTGCTACTGTTCACAAACTCAGTTGTTGTTCCTTCCATTGTCTAAACAGCTAAACATTCAAATATGAAGCTAAAGTTATCCAGTGCTTAATTAAACATTGCTTTGCGGGACCTGCAGTATTGCATGGGTTCAAAATGTTTCTCGCAATATAAGGGAAGAACACAGGACGAAGACATTTCGGGATAAGCTGCCGAAACAGACATCTGGACATACGAGACAGGAAATAGCCAAGAAGAAGAGAAAATTATATACAGGGGTGACGATAAGTCCTTAGCCCGACCAAGAAGGAAACAAGCTAATGTTTTTGTCAGAATGGCGTGAATTTCCTTCGGCGCCTTGCCTTGCAGGAAAAAAAAACCTGATAACAGTTGGCGTCTCGATGTTGTTGAAATCGCGCGCGTCCTTGACATGCTTCCGAGCTTGTTTCCTTCCTGATCGGGCTAAGGACTTATCAGCATCCCGGTAATAGGGCGTCGCACAATATGGGGTAAAATTAAAGAGCATTTGAAGAAGGGCGAGATCTATACAATCCACAGAAAATGTTACCTGGAAAGTCTGCTAACTCGAAATCATTTGAGAAATCTAGACATAGGTAGGAGGACAATATTAAAACGGATCTTAAAGATGTATCATGTGAAATGGATCCAACGAGCTCTGGAGACCATATCCAATTCAATGGCGGGCTGTGGTGAAGAAGTCTCCTTCTCTTGGAGCTACAAATCTGCGGCTCAACAATTCTCCTCCATGCATCTCTATCCATAGCCATCTTACTCCAATTCTGAACCTTCATTTTACCCAGATCCTCTCTGATATCATCCTCTTATCTTAATCTCGGTGTGCCAATCCTTCTTACTGCTATAGGTCTCCACTCTGTTACTCTTTTAACCGCTCTTTCTTTATCTATTTTGACAATATGCCCAATCTGTCTTATTCTCTGTGCTCTTGTATATCGAACTGTAGCTACATGTCTGGATAGTAAATCTATTTCGGGGTTGAGGAAGGTTATATATGATTTTTCAAGTTCCATATCGGGCGGAGAATCATCGTTCGAAACATGAGTCTGCCGCACAAAACCAGTTTCTTAATTAGTCAGTCAATCATCCCTCCATCCAGATGTAACAACAACCCACGCTTACATTGAAGAGGAGTTGTCACCGAGAGCTGATTGGAGCATGGGTAGAGCTTCAGATTTTGCATTCAGAAGATATTCGTTTCGAATTTCGGCTGGCTACCGACAGTTTCCTCTGACAAAAGTTGGTAGAGTATCCGCAAATAGGCCTACATAAACATTTGAGAAGAAAATGTAATTCTGTTGTTTTCAGATTGCAGTTTTCCGGTTTCCGTATGGTGTTATGTTGTAGATTGATGTCGACGTTTCGGTGGAACGTGCTGTCGCCATTTTCATAGTTCTACGGACTAGGTAGAGGTTTCGAGAAACGTGGCCAACTATTTCGGAAGTGCAGCGGTAAAGTTCTAGATAGGCCCATAGCTTGTAGCCTACTCAGAGGATACTTAGTTTGAACAGCAATCGCACAGCCGACTCACCTGCCTAGTATTTTTTAGTTAGTTTCTTTACTGCTTCCTGGCGAATGCGAGATTAATACCATCATACGTGACGCGACCGTTTCTCGTGAATTCCTGACCAACCCACCACGATCATTCTCCCATAGATATTTCAACTGCCGTTACATATCTCTCCGATCCGTCCAATCACGTAGACAACCATTAGTCTCAGCTGTCTATGTGACCACACAGTTTGTACCTTCCGGCAGCAAACAGTACCCACAACAACGCCACATTAGTACCTATAATACAGGATTACAACGGACGGAACATTTACTGCAGTAGTGATTGATTTCAACTGTAAGTACCGTCGGCATACTTAACACTGCTTTTCATATTTACGTGCCCTGAGGCAGGAATGGTGAAATGTTGTATTGGATAGCGATAACTACTCACCGCATGAACCTAAAGGGAACGGAAAACACGAATGTAAATAATTATAACATGAATAGCCTGGCACTATTTGTTCTCAAAGCAAGATCTCTTTTTTTCCAAAATCCCGTTCTCACTGAAAATATCTACCGAAAAACAAGTCATTGTCTATGAACATATTACCAATATTTACACCCAAGCCCTTCCATTGCTGTGTCACCTCAACAAAATCTAAACGCTCAGAATTCGGCAACGTATGAAAATTCTGTTAGTAGGGCGCGAATCACGGCATGCTTTGCGATCATCAGCAGACTGCTTAGCACAGTTATTAGCCTACATGTTAAACATGTTCGCGGTTATTCAGAAAAGCTACCGAGTGCACTAAGATGGCTGCACGCATAGATTGGCTGTCCGTGTTGTAAGGTGCGGGGCCCAACCACAGCAACAAAACCCTGCAGAACCTCACGGAGGATAGAATCAGGTGCCTTCAGGTACGTTCCTCAGCTTCCGCGCGCTCCTCACCCGTCCCAGCGCCGTGCTTTTGGAACACAAACATGAAACCCTGTTAAAGATTTCATTTATTTATAAACCTATAACTTATTTAACGATGCTGTCGGCAGCGATACTACATAACGTCGTGGATACAGAATGAGAAAGAATGTGGGTGGAAGGGACACAGTGGCTGAACTGGAGTTAGCCCCAGCATCTGCCTGGAAGGACTAAGCGAATCCATGATAAACTACAGCCAAGACAGGCCATCTACGGGTCGAGGTTCTGACTTGGATAAACTCTCAGATAAGAAGGATTACATTATCCACTGCACCGCGAGATGCGATACAAAATGTTTTTAAAAATAAGGCGCAACGTTAAAAAGGGCAATACGGTATCATGAAATGCGTGCTGTTACGTGTCCTGGGCAAGGAGGCTGAAGCAGTTTAGAAAAATACAGGGTTTAAGCAACTTGACAAACATGCTGGAAAAAATTGAAATAATTTGCCTTGAAGACATGTTGCCAAATATTATGTAACAGTGTGAACCGTTGCGGCTGTTCACAGGAAGTGATCTACATTTGACAAATAAATATATTCACTGCTGAACGTGACCTAACGCTATTAGTGTCACTGCCGCATTACGATCTGAAGACAGTTTTGGTTTATTAACTTTCCAGATGCTACTCAGCTTCGCTACGTCTGATGTTGGCGTGTAGTTCTACGAGGTTACAGGATAATGCACAACAGAAAATACATAGATGCAGTAACTTAAATCAGCCTACAAGCAACCGTTAATTTCTGATTTCATAATATGTTACGAATAACACCCAATGCGAACGGAAGTTTTAATTACATATTTGATATTACTGCTTTCCAGGCTTGTTGGTAATGTTAATCTGCTACAACTCAAATTACTAGGCTTTGTACTGGGATCAAATTTCTGCCGTCAAAATCTACAGAAGGGAGGCGTGTATATTTGTGGTCATACAGACCTGCATGTAATTAAGTAAAATTAATATTTCACGTAACTAAAGAAAAGGATTTGGAAATTTGTGCTGCTGAACTAGAGACTGAACCATCTGAATTAATTATATCAAGCTTATACATAGCGCATACAGCAAACTTTATAAACAATTTATAAGAAAACGAGATGATGCTTTGAAATATCTGTATAAACCTACAGCAGGATTTTTAATTTGTGGAGACATAAACACAGATTATCTCACTGAAAGCAACTGGGGGGGGGGACTAGCCTCATTATTAACAACATATAATCTGTCTCACAAAGTAAATTTTGCAACAAGAATTCAAAATCTTAAGCACTGTCATTGAAAATACATTTGTGGTTTACAGTAGACTAAACTTATCTTCTATATCTCCAATAATAAATGGCCTATCAGACAATGATGCTCACATTCTCACAATTAAAAATATACATGCAATAATATGCAAATATCCTTCGAAGCAGAGAACCAGATTAATAGAAAATGAAACAATCACAAACTTTCAGACTCTACTAAAGAAGGAAACATTGGAATCTGCTTATAAAGATAAACATCCTAACAATATGTTTAACTAATGTCTGTGGACTTTGTTATACACTTTCCAAGCTAGTTTTCCAGTTACGTACAAAAGTATAAAACAAAAAATGACTGGATTATTCGATGAATAAAAACACAAAAGAAATCTGTGTACAATCACTATGAACAGCAATGATTCAAAAGCAAAAGGGCATTATATTAAACATTGCAAAATCCTAAGAAAAGTTATAAAAGTAGCTAAGAAGCAACATTAGAATAGACTTATAGTAAAATCTAAAAAGTAAATAAAACAACATAGAACATTATAAAGAAAGAGACAGGGACAGTGTATTGAGTGGAATGAGTTGCCACCTTACTTGTGAATGATGAAAAATTAAAGGATCCAAGAAACGTGACCAATGCCTTCAATAATTTCTTGATAATAATTAGTGAAAAATTAAGCATTCAACAAAATAGAGTGAGGAGACACTATCTAAATTTTAAAAGAACCATTTCCTGGAATCTCCCCCAGCATACTGATAATCCTCATCACTGAAACAGAGGTAAAAAGTATAACACATTCCCTAAAACACCTCCATCCCCCCCCCCAAAAAAAAAGTCATAAGGTTATTATAAAATAACAAGTAAAATCTCAAAAACTTGTGCACCTCTCTTTCATCATCCATTAAGCTACATTAAAAATCACTCCCCACATACAGGTATTTTTCCTGACCATCTGAAAATTGCAATAGTAAAATTACTTTACAAGAAATGAGACAAAATTAGTATGACAAATTACAGGGCTCTTTCATTATTCACTGTTTTTTCTAAGGTAATTGAGAAAGCAATGAACAGTAGATTAAGCCAATGTGTGCGTACTTACAACATACAGGTCACAGAACAGCGTGGTTTTAGGCAGGGCTGCATTTAGTGTGAAGCTAATGAAGCTTAAGCTTTGGGGCCCTTCACTTACATGTGCTCCTTACGCTGCTCTGGGAAGGGCCCTAAATACTTTTGTACCTAATTTTCTATTTGTAATTGTGTATTATTTTTTCATAAAAATGGTCCCAAATTTTTACAGGCTTCAGGGCACACAAACCCTGGATCCATGCCTGGCTTTAGGCAAGGAATATCTACTGAAAATACTTCCTTCAAACTAACAGACACTGTATTTAAATCTATTAATCAAAAATTGCAAGTTGGAGGAATTTTTTTTTGATTTGGGGAAGTCTTTTTATTGCATAAATCATGAAATTTTGTTAACTAAATTAAATTTCTATGGAATTTAAGTAGTATCTAAACATTGGTTCAGGTACTATTTAACTAACAGAAGACAGAAGGTTGAAGGAAAATTACTGATAAACTGAATTTTTTTTTTTGACTGGTTTAAATTGCAATATGGAGTTCCCCAGGGACCACTTCTGGGGCCTCTGTTGTTCATAATACATATAAATGACCTTCCCCTGAGAACAAATTCTATATCAGAACCAATATTATTTGCTGATAACACTAGTTTCATAATTTCAAGCAGAAATTTACAAGATTTCTGTTCAGTGTAAACTTCAGTTCTCTCTTATATGTCACTGCTAATCAAGATAAAACAAATATAATGAAATTCAGAACAAGAAATTCATCTCATTCTAGGTTATGTATTGTTTATAAAACAAAGTACATAGAAGAGAGTGAAAATATAAAATTTCTTGGTTTACAAATTGAAAACCACACAAATTGGAAGAACCACACTGAACAAATGGTTCCTAAGTTAAGTGGAACATGTCATGCTGTTGGTTGATGGTCCATATCAGTAACATTAACACTCGCAAACCAATTTACTATGCATACTTTCACTCTATTATAATATATGGAATATTTTTGGGGGGTAATTCTTCCAACAGTGGGAAGATTTTCACTTTACAAAAGAAAGTCATCAGAATTATAGCTGGTGCACAAACCAGAATTTCATGTACAAATCTATTTAAACAATAAGAGATTCCACCTGTTCCATGCAAATATATACTAGTACTTTCATTAATGAACTTCAGTATTAGTAATCAGAAAAAAATTCAAATTCATCTGTACACGATATTACAACAAGGTATAAACATCATCTTCATCGACCAACTACCAAACTATCTTATTTTCAAAAAGTACATTTTATGCTAGCATCAAATTTTTCAACAGTTTACCATATAGACTGACAACCCTTCAGTATGAACAGGCACAATTAAAAGCAGCCCTAAGAAAATCTTAAATACACACTCCTTTTACTGTGCAGATGAATTTTTTTATGTGTAAAGATCACCTATAACACTGCTTAGTTTATGGTGCTTTACAGTATAAAGATTGTGCTTATTGATGAATTTATGATTTGTTGCAGATCCTGTTATTTTTGTGACATATTTATTGTCCTTGATCAATGGAACATATATATATATATATATATATATATATATATATATATATACACACACACACATATATATATATACATATGTATATATATATACATATTATGTGTATATATATATATATATACATATTATGTGTATATATATATATATATAGTGTGTGTGTGTGTGTGTGTGTATGTCGTGCGAGCACGTGCGTGTATGTATGTGTAGTGTATGTATTATGTATGTATAATGTAGGCATGTATGTAATGTATGCATATAGTGTGTGTGTGTATGTCCGTGCTAGCACGTGCGTGTATGTAGTGTGTGTATGTATGTATGTTCTGGGAGTTAAAAAAAAGTTTACAAACGTTGTATGAGAACGGAACTTGGACGGAGCGCACAAAACCAATAAATCCGTGGCTGTCACATCATTACATGACTAGTCTAACCTGGTCATTATTTTTCGTAATACATGTATTTATCTAAATTTTGTTTTTCGTTTCCATGAAAAGTACGACAGCAACAGTTCGGGACTACAGGAAATGATGTTGAACGCCGTGTGCATGGAGTCCAAAGACACATGGTATACATCACTAAACCACGAATTGAAATGTGTTGCAGAAGCCGCCGGGATTGCGTGCTTACAAAATTCAGCTAACAAGGTGAGTACACAACAATCGACGTACTCGGTTGTGGATCCACTTCGCTGAATGTTGCGAAACGCAGCTTCCTTGCACGAGTAATGTAACACATTTCCCACACAATTGAATATGGCGGCGCAACAAATATGGTGCATGTCGGTAGTGACAACGTGCATCAAGCGTTACTGACTAAATACATCAAGTGGTCAACTATAATAATAAAAATAGTCAAATGTGACAATAACTTTTCACTTAGGATTTGAAAACCACCTGCATTACGAAAACTACGTTACAACATTTCTGTGTAAAATTAATTCCTAAATATTATAAACAGAGAAATGTATTACAATACAGTATTAAATGCGTATTCCTACAACTTGTTTTTTTGTAAAAGGTGTATGTTTACGGCAAATCACCGTTGGAATAATATATAGGAAAATAAAATAGTAATATGAACAAAAAATTCAATTTTTTTTAAATAACTAAGAAAAAACATAGCAAGTGACGAGTCGCGCGCTTTATTCTCTACACTACGACGACCTGTAACCATTCGCGATGAATCAGTCGTATGAAGGTAGGTTCAAAACGTCTCTGTCGATTATCTGTCTGAATATGGAGTCGTACTACTTGGTCCTTTTGCCCAATGGCAGGAGTTCCTTATCATGACAAAGTAAAAAGAAAAATAATATATACATGCGATCCTTCACTTCCCTGGTAAGACCTGAAATCAAAGGCACTAAAGAGATACAAATGTGAATTTCAGGTGGATAAAATTAATACTGATTTGAAAGGAGTGTTTTTCACATACAAAGCATCGTTTCAAATTAATGGTAATGACAGCTGCTACAACTGACGAATATGGGGGGGGGGGGGGGGAAAAAAAACCACACAAAATGTTGAGGGTGGGTGTGGACC
>Ga0131853_10003745_pt1 | contig 27342 bp, 19 predicted proteins | sample TergutLab28metaG_FD_92764 | JGI IMG/M metagenome (GOLD analysis project Ga0131853, IMG submission 92764) | Labiotermes labralis P1 segment gut microbial communities from Petit-Saut dam, French Guiana - Lab288 P1 (version 2) (version 2) | ecosystem: Host-associated > Arthropoda: Insects >...
CACCCGCATTAACGCCGTGGTCGTCCTTAGGGCTCCAAGCACTTTACATGGCGCTTCCAACTCCCGTGCAAGCAACTAAACGTCACGCAGGCACGATTAACACTGCATTCCACTCTCAAGGTCGTCAAAGCTCTCGCGTGACACATCAGCTGTGCAGGTTGCAGTATTTGGAACCGCAAGAAGCCCCCACTTTTCTCTGGCCATTATCTCTGTAACCGTTCAACTGTGGATATAGGTGTTTTGAGTTATATCGGTATACTTTAACATAAGGAACACTCTCCCGAAGTCTGGTACATTCCTCCTGGGACACCCTGTATATGCACTTGACGTTTCGCTATTTAACAATTTTGGCTTTGTCTGAGGGTATGGATTCGAATTCAAGGATGTTATTTCGTGGTTATTCCTTGGGAGATAATCCTGGTTTGCTAACTCGAACACCACTGGAAATTTAATTAGCACACCAACTTATGCACATACATAAAAATTTTTACATTAAAACATTTAAAATCGCTCCAACATGTTTCGATCCTAAGATCATCTTCAAGGAGCTACACTGTTCCTTGCTAAAGCCAGTCTCATGCTGCATAACACACGACACACACAGTCAGGCGCATTCTCAGCGGCGTACAACTTACACAATACGACATTGCCACAGCACCGAGTTAATATAATCTTAGGATCGAAACATTTTGGAGCGATTTTAAATGTTTTAATGTAAAAAATTTTATGTATGTGCATTAGTTGGTGTGCTGATTAAATGACTCTACGAAAAGCACGGTGCAATTTATATTATTTTATCTAACTACTCTTATCACTCCACTCCGAACGTTTCACAGCATACAGCTCGCCATTATTCCAATTTGCTGTGAGTCGAAGTCGACGCGTTTTACTTCAACGTATTCCACCTTACATTATATTCATAATCATCATGTTTAAAGAAGGTGCTCGAAATATTTGCTTCGTCTCGCAGACACGGATCACACCTAACAAGCCCGCCCTCCAATGCACGTTGAAAATCTACAAGAGGTTCAAATAAAAAAAAAAAGTACACAGAGGCATGCCGAGCTTAAAGGCCTGATATTTTCGCATATCATACAGTGAATACGACTCACCGCATGTTGCAGTAGTTGCTGGAAATGGCGTCCTTCACCCTCAGACATGCTGGTGTTTTATGTAATGACGCTATCAAACGCAGAGGTCACAGTTATAGCATAGGTGGAAGAGGGATAAAATGTGAGCCTGGAGAACGGGTGGAATAATACTGACAGGGGCACACCGAAGTACTCAGAGAAAAATTGTTCCAGTGTAATTTTGTCCAACACAAATCCAGCATGGGCTGGCCTAGTATCGAACCACACCCTCCGCCGTGACAGGCTGAATACCATAAAGAATAACCTCTGCTCTTGCCAGTTGTAAATTTCGCATCGTCACTACACTGACTGAGCTGCCCCGGACAGCTGTGTATGGCGAGTGATAAAAGCTCATGTTAAGTTGCGTTCGATTCCTTAGGGAATGAATATCATACACTAGAAAGCCATTTTTACAAAATGTCTTGTCTCCGCCCCCATTGAGTAAATTCAAATCAAGAATTTAAAAAAACGAGAAACACTGAACAGAAGAAATAAAGCACAAATATAGCAGCATGGAACAGCAATCTAAGAACGGAGAATGAAAATGAACCGAACGTTAGTTTCAAGGCATAACGCATTTGGTAGTAGGGTTTCTGTGCCAGCAGTTGGCAAATCCGATGTCCATGCGCTCTGCTGAATGATCTGACATTTATTAGAACCGTGTATTTTAAACTTCAAAGCGAAATTAACTCCCCTTTATACGCCCGATTAATTACTTTAGTTTGCTACGCACCAAGTTCGCCATCAAAGGACATCAACCAATTGAAAACCTAATATTTAATCAGCAATTTAGCTAGAATTCCCAAAAAATTCTGTTTATATTCAGAAAGCAAATGCATTTCGAACAAGGACCTTCACTGTTCAGACCTCTTAGTGGAAAGATTTAAAGAACGACTACTCACCGTGCCTTTGTTTCTTCAGTACTTCATTGTTCCAAGATTAATCGCCATCTCATGTACTTAGTCTTCAAAGAGTGCCTGAAGTAAGCTTTTCGTCTGGACATTGTCTTCATTGAATCTTCTATGGGTTTTTGATCCCCGAAGCAAATTAGCGTATTCTGGTACAACTGGGTATTGTTTTGAGGTCCACATTAAAACGTGTTATGAGATTTTACTCTGCTTCCTTCAATAAGCCCCATCTAAGTCACACATTAAATACAACTCTGATGAAATTGTTTAAATTTTTTAAATATTTGCAGCCGAGAGAACCTTAAATCTGACGTTTTTAACTGTTGTTTATTATCCTGACGACACGGAAGTAATTACTTAGTGTCGAAAGAAGCAGTCTAATGTATTTTCAGGAATATGGCGACCAAACAAGACAGCTCATTTAGGTACTTTCCTTCTGACATCGACCTGTATGTACCCCGCAGTCGCTAGAAACATCCGGAAATCAAATATTGGTGTAACAATAAGTTGTTATTATTAATATCGTTATTTCAATTATTTAAATCTCGGACTGGACTTAATCGAAGTAGTACTTAAAACCGCAATTCCTTCCTTACTAAAAACACTTAAGGTGATAAGAGCAATAGATTAAAGCTTTTCGGGAAATCATTACTGCTTGTTCTAGCAATGAAATGCAACCCATACATAAAATCTGTGGGGAAAATGCGGACATTTATAACCTTCAGCAAGCTGTACATGTAGTAACCAACATGCTTTACAGGGCTAAAAATGTTGGGAGCAAAAGCGTGTTTCGATAACTGATACACCTGAAGGATGAAGTTTATGTACCGGTAAATTTGTCCTTGTTCACGCCATGACAGCATATAAGGGAAGTCAAGATATGCCTTCACTCTTCTTCGCATAGGCACTAGATTTAAGTCGTCAACATCACTCTCCGGCTGCTTTAAGTACCCCACTACAAATCGAAAATGAGGTTAGATGGGCCCCAGTGCAATGCTAAGGCCCTGGAGAAAAGAAAAATCTACTGCCACTGCCTGAATTCGAACTCCTAACCGGCCAGCCCGCAGCCTAGTCACATTTGAACATATGACTCTTCTCGTTGCGGGTATGTACTGTACATTTGAACATGCTACCAGACACATTCCTCCCACCGGGAACTAGGTACTGTACAGCTCAACATACAACCCGACACAGTCTTCCGTTGCGGGCCACGTACTGAACAGCTGAACGCACGATAAGACACAATCACCCTGTTACGGAACATCAGAGCAGCCGGAGCTTTCTATTATGGAACTCCATGAACTTCAATAAAATATTATCCTTAACTTCGTTTGGTATTTCAAATTTTCACTCCGTGCATTACAATTCAGTTACATAATTTAAAACAACACATGCAAAGAGTTACGATGACATTATAAAAGTCCCAAATTCTCACATGTTTTGGGCCTCACTGGCCCACCATAAGGGAATACGATAATTATATACGACTACTTCTATGTACAACTACTGGAAATTCTTCGGTCTAGCTTACGTATAGCGGTCCAGCTTATAAGCTGCTCTTACTTAATGCGCACAAATCGGATGCTTCCACAAGGTTCTGGAAAGCGACCGGCAAGTAGAGAGTAGGTCATTCAAGACTGGACAGCCGGAGTGAGTTGCTGGGAGCTACCGTGCGAGTGTAGCGTAGCGATAGTGGAGATGGGCGCTGTAGCGAACTGTGGAACTACATGAAGTGGATCTGCGAAGTTCAGAGATATCGACCATTGCCATTGCCCAGTGCTGTGAACATCAGGAGGCAACAGAACTGAAGAACTTTAAATAGGGCTGTGGACCCGGAGTACTGAGTGCAGGGCGATTTCTTGTGAATAATTATTTTAATTTTTTGCATGATTCTTTTTTCTATTACTGAGGCTGTTGATTCTTTGATATGTAGTGTCAATGAACAATTTATAAATTTGTTAACCCACGGGCTGATCCATTATACTATATTTAACGTCGTATCGACTTCATTATTATAACCTCACCTAAAAAGAAACTTATTGCTGAACATCGGTCATACGTAGATGGTAGAATAATATTAAAATATACGGTATTTTAGTTCAGCAAGCTCAAGTATAGCGCAGGGTCTTACAGGCACATAATGAACATCGAAATCCACTAACACCGGACGATTTGTGACTGTGTGACTTAGCGACTTAAGAAGAGCTCAGTTCCATGGTGTTACGTAACAACACCTTTCTAGACTTCTCAGCTGGGAATTTCATTTATTGTAATACGTCTGACAACTACATACGAATTAATTATGGCCAACAGGCCAGTCATGTTGGAGTGCAATAATAAAATAAAATAGGCATGTGCAACGTGAAAATTTATTAACACTTCAACATACTATGATTACTGTATATGCTTTACCAGTTATCTATTCTGACTGTAAATCTGCGTTTTGTCCATACAATGTATGGATCAGTCTTAAAACCTTTAGAACAAAGAGGTGGTATTATCTTAGATTTATTTTAATCTTAGACACTCAGCTGAATTGCATGCTATGTGTTTCAACCAATTTCACGGTCATCCTCACGCCACTCGCAGACACAAAACCAAATTACAATTGCTAGTTTTATTTTGGGTCAGAATGGGATCTTATTATCTTTGTTATACAATGCATATTAGTGAAAATTAAAAGATTGTTTCAAATTTCTTTAAAATACCTTAGTATTAAACTACAAGGAAAAATTCAAATAAAATTTCCCCATAAAGACACTAGTCTACTGTCAAAAACATTTGGAACCGTAATGGTACCAAACGGTTGACTGCACGTCTTGTAGGGAAATGACATATGTAGGCAGGACACTGTCTTTTCTGGCATTCAAGTGTCTTGGGTTCTATTTCATTTCATCCAGGAAGAACAAGGACACAAGCGACTACGACTTCAACTAAACACAATATGGTGACGACGCTGGCCCGAGTTCCTCAATCTAAGAATTCAGTACCTTCATTTGCATTGAATTTGCCTCTTTTTCTCCGTGGTTGTTTCCCGGACCTGGAAAGCGATGGGAAGTAGCTATCAGCCTTCGAATAAGCAGCGTAATGATGGAAGACTGGAAGGTTGAGACGAAAAATTGACAAGACTGTGGTTGGTAACAGGAGGTTAATTATGAAAACGAAGGCGAAGACACGTTTCTAATCCTGCCAACACCGCCTGACTGTTAAACACTCCAACAAACACTGAGCCAACTGGAGTTGTTTGCACTGAGGGATGCAGTATCTAAGGAGGAAGCTGTTGGAAGAAAAAGGAACAAAACAAATACATTCTGCCATTCAAATCGTAACACTGTGTCTTGTCTGTTTACTTCTTTACTCGGTACGAAGGCAGTGTAGCTTACTCGGTATCGCGATTTAGGCTACGGTACGGACGGTCCAGAGTTCAAATGTGGTGAACGGAGAGTGGTTTGTTGACGAATTCTGTGTTGGGTCTAGTGCGTGTATGTTTGATTGCCTTCGTTTTTCTACTCGTGGTAGGGAGACACACGACAAAGAGTGAACGTCAAAATATTGCTGTTTGCTATTTCGATCTTAAAATCTCGCATATATCTGTTTTTTAGATCCACGAATATAGGCTGAGCTGTCATTAGTGGAAAAGGACGTTCTATTGTTGCAAGTCGGCGGTCCAAAGTGACAGGTTAATATAAAATTCCAGGACACGGCAAGTATTGGGGATATTTTATTACAAACATGGTGGGAAGATACAATACAGGAATCAAAGTGGTGAGATTTTCGCAGATCCGCATCAGTGCTGCTGAACTAGGACTACGGAGGGTGTACACTGCAAATCTGCCGCCCGAGGCCACAAATTCGGTCCTGACTCAACTACGAGGCTGTGCGGGAGATCAAAGAGGAAAAGTGAGCAGCAATATATCGATACCCTGTTGCTAAAGGAGTCTCCCTTGTCACCAGCACATTCTAACAGCATGTCCCGTTACACCTGACAATCACTGGTTATCGCAGCTTGGTGTCCTACGACGGACAACTTCAAACTACCTATGTCTGCAAAGGCACAGGCCATCCTATTCAAGCATGTCCCTTCAGATGTACAAGATTCGCTGCGATGAGAGCCTCGCCCAAGTCACGGGCTGATGACGCGGCTGGGTTGTCGGCGGACACCCTGGCCCTTCTCCCGGAGGATGTGGCAGCTCCACAAGCTCCCTCCCCTCATCTTTATGGTCAGTTTCGGAAATGTGGGGCACCCACCTTGTTCATCCACGTCAGACACAGTAAGAAACTGAACATTCTGTGGAGGACGACGCCCCCTGGCAACCTCCGGAGAAATATGCTAGGCCACCTCCGGAGAAATGTGTTAGGCCGACCACTTCTACATGCACACACCTCGGTCATGAGGACGCAGATTAGTGAGAGGACCCAAGTGACGGAAGCAACGCAACAGTCCGGATACACACTCCAAACCTCGTCATGGTTTCACTCGACCAAGCTGCGAGAATTACCAAGAGTATACGTTCTTCGAGGATACGACTGTGTATGTTGACAGATCTCGTCCGTAAACGAGACACTGACAGCCTACTCTCGTAGGAGGTATCAACCGTGACGTGCATAACATCATCGGATACACAACGCATTTCATCGCTGGCAACACACGTCGATAGATAGCCATTTTGGCCTAAGAGGGCACTGAATTAACAAGAGTTACCCGATTTCTGTTGGGGCGCGGAACTGCTGCGGTCGTCACTGTCAAACTTTATGCACCGACCAGCACTTGCCGAAGACGGAAGCGTTGCAGCTTTTACAATGCGGATCTAGAATGTAGGCCTCCGCCCTACTTAATCATGCGCAGGGACTTCGACTGTTTTTTGTCTGCATAGGACTGCACAGGGGCCAGGCCATTTAGTAGGGCCCTGGATCTGGTTGTACGCCGCCTTAACACTGTCAGTGCATGGACAAACAGAGCTGGACGGAATACACTCACTCCTTATTGACCACAGTGTGCGCACGCCTCGACAAGAAATGTGAACCAAACACAACTCAAAGAAAATGGGTGTCGAAACTCTTGTGGGCGCTCTCATGGACCACCTGGTGGTATGTCGAAGGATGAACCGAGAGCTATGGAGAGTCAACAGCCAAGTGTCGGATAATGTACAGCGGTGCCTCTGCCTTTGTTGTGAGTGGATACGATGGGGATAAATGCGTTAAAAGAACCGTCCTGTATTTTTTATGCTGGAAGGGCGGGAGCGCAGTCGACCTACTTCGTTGAAAAAGGAATTTTATTTCCCCTGATTGACATTTTACGAGATTATAGGCCTCAGAGGGAAAAACTTGCATAACTAAACTTTGAAGGGAAGATAATTCGCATAAGACATGAGGGAAGAAGCATGTTCCTCAGCGGAAAGACCAATGCTCTTTCGCCTTTTCCGAAGGCGGTCCAGGAGGAAAGCCCAGCCGATGACTAGGACGTCGGACAGTTTTGGCGACCCAACGAGTAGCAGGAATATGCTGCACAACACGACTGTGTTACTGAGACGGCGATATGAAGCAACGACGGTGGACGAAGAATGCAGCAACTGTCTAAGGTAGTGCCAATGGACATAAGGATTTTATGGTGCCAATAATTGACATTCATTTGGCGGTGCGACGAGGGGCTACTAAAAAGTCTCCACGACTGGATGGAAGTAGCGGAATTTCATAAGACGTACTGGGCCTTCATCAAGGTTGGTTTGATATAATCAGATGTTCCAAGAGGGCAAGGGCAGTACAAAATCAAGGCCTCATATTGTGCTTCCCATCAAAAAAGGAATCGCCGATAGAACCGGGGGACTATACACCGATTAATCGTCCCAACGCAAACTAAAACTTGTGGCTCCTACATTGGCGAATCGCAAGCAGCTTACTCGTTAGGCGGTGATGCGTTCCTGTCCTGGCAACCGGACGCAAGGCGTACATGTATGTGGTGGCGCATGCTCACTAACCTATATTAAATATACTGAACATTAAATCCCACGCTTGCCCATATTTTTAGGGGTTTACATGAACTGCAATTAATTTACGCTAAATCTTATTTTTTCCCACATGAAAAATAGCAAACGACCATTTCAATTGCATGTACATATATAGACCGACGCAATATTGTTCTCTATGGAATTTGAGGGCAAGTTGGAAGCATGAAAAATGAGCCCATGGAACGAAGTCCCATGCAGCTGCCACATCCATAAATCCCATACTGTTACATTTCCCCCTCTTCATCGCATTTCCCTATATTCCCCTCCAGTCGTCTAGCCATTAAGTTCACACGGATGTTTGTAATGATAACCACGTGATGACTTTCGCTAGCGACAAGCGCTTTGGGTTTGTTGACAGGTTAGGACCGCCGGAGGATACAACGAGAGTAGGAGGGATAAAGCATCGAGCGCCGTCAACGCTACCAGCAACAGAACTCCTTTTATGGCCTCAGCATAAATGGCGTAATGATGTAGGCGAATAATGACTGTCCGAACCACAATGCCGACGAAATGACAAGGAAGACAATCCTGGCTCACATTCCTTGAGTCAGAAACATTATGGGTCAATCGGTCGGTCCTTCGGTAACTGAATCTGTGGGTCAGACAGGAAAGATCCACTGGAAGGCAAATACGAACAGTATCGTGGCGGGTGGGGGGGACTTTGCATTCTGGAATGTGGCACCAGTTACTCTGGTAGAAATATATAAACGTTTCCGTAGGATTTGCTCCTTCCACCCTATGGTACACAATAGTACATGGCGTCACATTGCAAGACAGTTTTCTCCACAGAGAGAAAATCCACGACACGACAAACTCGGGTGCATTTACGTCTACCGGCAGTAAACAGACACTACAGCTGAGTCTTCATTTCGAGCTTAACAACAAACAATATTTTTTGAGCTAAACTTGCTCTTGACAGTGCTGTTTGATTTCAAATGTTTAAAACAATTTTCATTTAAGGATTTGGCCTATTATAAGACAAGGAAGAGAACAAACTATCCAAACGCAATCGCATTTCGGTGGATGAAATGTTAAGTAAACGAAAAATTAAAGGTAAATTTACGACATTATATCGCAAATTAATAATGATAAAATGAAATTTTATAAATATATCAGAATTTCAATCCAACCACATACCTCTTTTTTTACATTCAAAAGTATTGGTGCGGTGCGATCTTACAAAACAGAATACAACTTTCACAGAAGCCGTAACATCAAAAGAGAAGCTCGCTTTGCTGTTCGATAAATCGAAGTTGTGGTGCGGAACAAGCTCGGTGATATTCTCGGGTCCATATTTAATTTGAAGAAATGAAGTACTAAATATTAAAACCCTCGGAGAGAAACTGAAGGCTACCAATCCCGCAAACGCAAGGAGATTATCTTTTTACAGTTAACAGATGCCAGTGTTTTATTGAATGATGTCACTATGGACATAATCGCGTGGGGTATCAGGGCATATCCCTTTTCTTCCACGACAAGCGGGTATAATATTCTAAGCGGTCCACGGGCATATCCCTTTCGCCACTTTTCGTGAAGGAAGCGGTCCGTTTTCGTTCAAGGCCAGAAGGTATAATATCATTCTGATCCTCGGCTCGTAACTTGTGAATGAGCATAATGCAGATGCGTACGACATTTGTTTCGCGTGGCAGATGATTGTTTAAAATAAAATTAACCAAATTCAATAGGAAATCCTTTATTAAAACAAGGTACTAAAATAATATAACAATTTTATTTATCAAGCAGTAGCCTTACTTTAATTAAATTCTTAAGATAAGTATAATTACATAAAGCACTAAAATAATATAACAGATTTTAGGCGCTTTCGCAAAATTGCGAAAAGCGACTATTAACTTCGTCATATGTCTGTACCTTCTGTCTGTCTGTACGTCCGCCCGCATGGAAAAACTCGGCTTCCACTGACGGGTTTTCATTTATTTTGTGGTCATACCTCGCTCAATTCTGCTTAGAATCAGAAGTGTGCCAGAAGAAAGTAGAACAGAAAAATCAAAACACATTTTGAGTTCAATAACTTTTTTCTAAAGTCGTGCCGTTTATGAGATTATGTGGAAAAATACGGTAGATCCGGATAGGCCACAGACAATACGGCATGCTGGATAACTAAGGCTGCGCGCGCGCGCGCGTACACACACACACAGAGAATATTTACATATTTCTCATTGCTTTCCAAGGCAACAATGTTTACACCAAGACGCGTTTCGGCTCAACACCCCATCTTCCAGCAAGTATCGTACAAGAAACTACTGTAGTCGCAATGCACAATGTGGTCTTAAATTAAACAAATATACTGATAAAACACGAATAAAAATAATACAAAGTAATTTAAAATGTCAGTGGGAGTCACGCGTTTTCTTATCTTGCACATACAAATTGTGGGATCCATTTTACTTTGTTGAGGTAACCCATGCTAGTGAACTAACAACACGACTTACAACCGGTCACTCTATCACACCGGTCGCAAGCACGCCACGAAGTGATCGAACAATGCGGAACGCCATTCCATTCGTAAAGACACATGTTTCACAGTAGTATGCGATGAGGCACGGTCGGTCCACCTAATGTGTAAAATAAGGTGATTAGTTTGGTGCAAGAGTGGCGTAAGTCGAAAGAAGTGAATGAGTACAATAAGGTCGAAAGTAAAGTACCGACACTTCTCTTTCTTTAGCGGCTTTCGAATTATGTGCCTATGTATTTTATCAGGGTGCAGCCGCCGTCCAGCAGTCCATCCGTTGCTCTCGCTACGCCCAGGGGTTGTGCAGGGTCTATGCAAGAAGGTTCTAAGTACAGTCCAGGCACTACTCTTTCTTTAGTCGACATTATTAAAAAGGAACGCCTTTCGACTTTTGTTCCTAGGTATTATATTAAGGTGGCAGCCCCCGTGCAGCCTGGTATTGCGATCCCAACGTCGCGTGTAGTGCAGGAAGGACCTAAGTGCGATCCAGGCCTACTCTTTCTTGAGCACTATTGAAAAGGATCGGCAGCCGCCGTTCAACTTGGTATCGCGGCTCCCCCCAGGGGCCCAGTGCAAGAAGGTCCTAAGTGCGGTACAGGCACTGCTCTTTCATTAGCATATTAAAAAGAATCAGGTTGTCAGCATCCGTCCAGCTTGGTCCCCGGGCCCGGTGCCGGAAGGTCCTATGTGCGGTCTCGGCACTAATCTTTCTTGAGCATAATATTAAAAACGATCGGCTTTGGACTTATATATTTATCAGGTTGGCAGCCCGCCGTGAAGCTTCGACCACGCGCCCGGTGCAGGAAGGTCTCAAGTGCGGTTCAGGCAGTGCTCGTTCTTTAGCCTCGGCCCCTCCGTAGCCAGCCCTACGCCAAGCAGCATGACCAACCTGCCGGACAGATTGGTAATGTCCGAGGTATTGTATCTGGGGATGGCAGCCGCCGTCCAGCTTGGTCCCGCCATGCGTATGTAACTCTGAATATAGTGCAGGAAGGTCCTAAGTGCGGTCCCGGCACTACTTGTTCCTGAGCATCGGAACCCCACCCCTATGCCAAGCCCGCCCGCCGGACAGACGGGTAACATTCTGGCCCCGTCAGATGGTGGACCACGTGACCTACCACCGGGCAGATTCGTAACGTTTGAAGTTTGGCACGACTGGGCCCGTCAGATGTCTTGACGGGTGGGCAGCCCAATAGGGCTAACATGGTTCGGTGGGGGTCCCGCTAAGTTTCAATTAAAAACATACGATATGGTGGGCGTGCCGCCGTGCGGATTGGTACAGGACCGTGGTGACCTTGACGTACCGCAATGTATGAGGTGAGGAGAAGAGAGAAGGTCCGCGTGCTTCCAATGCGTGAATGAAGGAAAAGGTAAATTATACATCGTCAGAATTGGTAGTAAAATTGGATGAAATCAAATTCGAATGCACGATAAGTCCGAAAGTTGACGTGATAGACCGTATGAAAATACGAAAAGTTATGTTTTCCTCAAAAAGTGGCATGTCGAATTTCGCGCAGGTCTGGGGAAAATATGTTGGTAAATATATATATGTCAAAAGGAGGAATGTAAGTGTGTTGGTCACCCCTGTGCTCAGTACTTGAATACTGCAAAGCATCGGTGGTCGGGGAAAAACTGTTGCTAGCGCAGCCGTCTCAAAAGTGCAGTATGTCACCTGCAAGAACGTAATGTTCAATTAACAGCCGTTGCACTTATGTAAGTGTAACTGAACACGCGCAGGAGCGTGACGTTTTCTGCCATAGCAGTAAGTCACGCACACCTTTCGACCTACAGATACCAAGGTGATATCACAAGCTGACGCAGTCATCTATGTTTAAAGCCACTGACGCAACATAGACCTATCATGGTCTTGGACATGTCGAAAGTGGGAAGGGGGGGAACAGACGCCTAGGTGTATCTATAAAACGTAACCCTAGAGGAAAGCCACCCCATCATAGCACTGTTGAGGTGGGCGCCTCTGTGCATCGTGAAAAAAGAAGGAAAGAAGCTGCCATTGTGAAGATAGGAGGTGTGTGTGTGTGAGGGCGTGTGAGTGTGTGTGTATGTCTTAGAAGATGCGAAGCCGAAGCGTGTTGGAGTTAGGTGATGTTTCTACATGACACCTCATTGCAGTGAGTTGAACTTGAAGGGCAGCGCACATGTTGCAGCATTGTCATCACGAATGTGCTTGCGCAACATCGTTTTACGTTCACACACACTATTGTTGTGTTTGAAGTGCTTCTGTTTACGGCGTCTAAAATACCTATTGCATTCGTCGCAGGGGATTCGAACATGGGAGAACGCGCACTTCTGCGACCGGACGTGTTGCGACTGCATGGCCAAACCTTCGAAACCCCCTGCGCCTAATGCAATATACATTTTAGAAGCCGTAAGTAGATCACCTCAAACACGTGTTTATGTGAACGTAAGAGATGTTACGCATTTACGTTCATGAGATCATCATTCTCGAACATGTGCGTGACCCCTTGAGAGAGAGAATTAATGCACGGCTTCATCTAGGCGGTCGTTGTTGCTGCTGCACACGTGCCGGTGGCTGCTGCTGCTGCCCCTTTGTGAAGAAGGCGATCCGCAGGGCTGTGTCGAGAAGAAGAAGAAACAAACAGGTAAGTTAAGTGAATGTTTTAATTCATATATGCAGTAATCCCAAGAAAACACAAAATTCAGTTAAATCAGGCGTTTATTCAGTTAAGCAGTAGTGATACACACATTTATACAGCTGTCACTAGTTCCTCGAACAGACGACAATAGGCTGTGAGGTCACTGGAGTTAGACACAGATTCGACATACGTCACTGAAGTTAAGGACGATGTCACATACGACAGTATGTTCGGCAAAGCGAGTGTGTAATCGCGCAATTATTGTTGTACGATGTGAAACATTCGGGCAAATAATATCAGGTCCAGTATCGTTAGGCTAATCAACTGCGTGCAGAAATACTCTTGGAGATCCGTAGTTTTTCGGCGGTGATAGGCGGAACGCACCGCTCTCGCACACTACCGCCGCCGCCGCTGCACCGGTCCCTCCTCCATTGCACATTGAAACAAGCATCTTGGGTAGACAGTCCGCCTGCGTGTCGAAATCTTCGTCTTTAGGAACGATGGATTTCGACCCTCCCCATCGTATTGCGCCAAATTCAACCAGCGGCTGATTGTCACATACAGGGTAGAAACCGAAAAACAAGTACTTGGTCCTGTCCGAGTTGATAAAGAACAGGCGCCTCAACAGCAATCTCTGGGGATCGAATACAGGACTGACGGGCAAGTAGCGACAGGTTTCGGACGAGGCGTCAGGCAGGAACGGCTGCTCCAGAACACGCTTCTTCTTCGCAGCAGCAGGTTGTCGACTATTTGCCATCGCAGCAGCAGGGAGCAGACAAATGTGGGGCATGCTTGATCGGGTTTTATAGAGCTGCAACAAATTCGGCAGTGTGACGTGTCATGTCAGCAGGACATTCGACATAATCTTTCTTCTGCAGAAAATACATTAACAAATCGTAGACAGAATGCGCGGTTTTGGTTGCGCATGAGAAGCTGGAAAACTTGTGACATGGCAATGTACACCAGTGGCGGTGATTGAAAGAGGCGGGTGGCCGGCACTCGAGATCCTCTAGGTTATGGATCGGACGTCCCGTCAGTCCTGCGAGGAATGTACATTTAGAGACGCCGTAGGCTTATAGGTGCACGAAACCGGCCACGGCCTCTGTAATGACCGTGTGTACTTCTTTCTATTCGATATGTCCTTATGCCCAATTTAGGCCGTTTTCTGACAAGCCATGATCCGCCATCTTATACGGGCACTTGAAACGGAACGTCTCGGACGCCGCGGCGCTGGCCAATCACAGTTCCTTGACCACTGTCCCATTCTGCCGCCCCCGCAAGAACTCGTAATCAATCACGACTTCCCCACCTCCAGTCACTTTTAATTAGCAATAATTAGAAACGGCAAAGTACCTACATTTTTATAGGCAGCTGCGGCAGCATTGACCCCAGATGCCACGTGACATTTGAGCCCGGAATTCGGTAGTGAATAGCCACTCCACCTGCCGGTCTACTGCATTGTTGCAAGCATCGAATAGCGAGATGAATTGTTTCGGTGTGTAGCCCCGATGCATGTAGTGGGCGATTAGAGAGCAGTACTTGCCGCCCACGTGAGTCGTTAGGCCTTGCAGCTGTCGCCTGTTAGAGTCCCAGGTCGTGCAGTTACGTTTCATGAAGGGTACGAGTGATACGATGCCATATGAACCAAATAAGTAGGCAATCGAAGCTTTGGGTCGGAAATGCACGGCTAGTCAGTGTGATCGTCTCTGTGTGGGGATTGGCATTGTTGATGATGGTAGCAGAAGTTGAGCGACTGATTGTGGTAGGAGATCGGAGGGGAAAACGTCGAGGAATGAGCTGACGTCACGCAGTTTACACAGTATCTGCACTGAGTCCATCTTAGAAGTCGGTCGTGACGGTACGCGCAAAATCTACTAGGACCAAATTGTCGAATTCTAGGTACAAAAGGCACGTGATCGCCTCAGGCAACGGTTTGTTGAATTTCAATTCGATTCTGATATTGACGTTCACGCGGTGGAACGTATGACCCTCCAACGCGCCCCTGTCATGTGAGATGGAAGAGTAACATGAAATAGCCGTTTATATACATATCGTGTGTTATCTGCAGTCCCGAGTTCGAGTGATGTATGCCGGGTGCCTCGAAAAGCGTCATGTAGCCCATGACAGAAGTGTTTTCGTGATCCATGCCCAGAGATAGGCCCTCGTTAGGGAACTTTTTAGTTCACAAGCAGTGAAAAATCGCTTAAGTCGTAACATTGAAATTTGTTTGGGTTGCTGTCCAACGAAGCGATAAAATCTGTATTCTTAACCATGGTGAACTACAGACGTTTCGGGATGGTACCCAGGACGGCGTTGTCGATTGACAATGATTTTGATCCGGCCGAGAATGTGAATGTCTTGAGTTCGACTCTCGTCAGGTTATAGCGTGCGAGACTCCCCTTGCTCAGTGTCAAATTCTGAGTCAGGAATATGGCGGGCTTCGTTCTGACGCGTCTGACCAGTAATTGAGGGTCCAAAAACTTGAAAACAACTTTCGAATCGAGACTCTTATTCATCAGATAAAAGTTCGGTCGGGCTTTCTTCAATCTGATCTGCAACCTGACACCCAGCAGCAAGCATAGGGGCACGTTACACATGTCAATATGTAATCGACCAAAGAGCTGGACTACCCTACTCCGGCTAAGTCGTTTCCAACGAGTGATGAATCCCCGGTTCGCCGTGGAGGTCAGATTCTCGGCCGAGGGATCGCTAGGCTGCATGTCGCCCTTGTCGAGATACCAGTAGGCGTTTGATAGATGTGTGGCAGCCGCATCTGTGCAGTAGATCATCAGAGTCCCGAGATAAGAGCGACAATGATAATGCTCGCTCGCCTGCGTGATGGAGACAACATTGAGAGTGAAGTTACATGACTGAACAGAAATTGGAGGAAATTACTGGTCACGCCCGTGAGGACCGTAAAGTCCACATCCTTTCCCGAGGCCGAGTTCAATTAACCTTGGACGTAGAGTTTGATATCTAGATCAATGTACCTCTCGTTATCGACAGGTATAAAAATTTCCAGGTCCTTTTGATCGATGGGGGCGATAGGTTTGTACGCTGTCTCTATCGTCCCGACTACAGACGTCCATATGGGTCTTTGCGCAAAGATGTCAAACTCGCTACTAACGGCCGCTATCTCCGCCGCCGCGGCAGACATGATGATGTCGGCTGCTGAAGAATGAATGAAGTAAAACTAGGAAAAATTATTTTTCGGGCACGCTTGATTTTTCGAGGCTTCCGCCCCCTGGTGCCCTTCTTCTTACCTCCCGCCACTGCTTGCCTGGCACGTTTGCATCCACGGCCTCGCAATTTGCTAATCAAATTTTGTGCGGATTCCGTCATGTGTTTAAGACGCTGCCTTGGCCCCACTCCACAGGAGTGAGCGGACCCAGCGGAAGAGAATGCCGAAAAAATGCCGATTCCGTTCCTCGCTCAATGTGGAGCGGGGCGGCGTAGACGGGGCCGATCCCCGGAGTAGTTAGGGCGCGACCCGCCTGATTTAGGTAGTTCCCATCCAATGTACGCATCGTTATAAATGTCCTATTGAAAATGGCGACGCCGCGTTTTATACAATTTCTTCTTTTACCACTTGTAATTACTTCGAAAATGACCCACCACCTTTGTGGGCGTCGTGCTGTCATCGAAGGTGATGTGCGGCCCCTCGGTCCACAGGAACTCGATTCGAATGTCCTGAAATCTGCGCTGCTCGACAGGCACATAATACACGTTTGGAAACTCGTGATGACAGGACACGACGATCATGGGAAGATAAATGTCCGCATGCTGCGTACGGTACTGTCGCCCACAAATAGCGGTGATATCAGGTTACAGTATATTAGGGCGGGTCCGTCGTCTATGGGCGGCGAGGAGGTAAACGAAATTTCACAGAACCCACTTCCCAATTGCCGGTCGAACCCAGGTCCACGGGCTGAGCCACTTTCACCTTCAAATCGGAGCGCGTATTCTGTTCGTAGCTGTCGCGCAAGGCGTTGCTGAACAGTGACGTAAGTGACTCTGCTTCGCATTAGTTTAGATATTCTTAACGCTACCTGCAGGCACCCAAGAGTCGAAGTCCTGACTGTAACCTCGCCAGCGGACGATATATTCGCGAATGCTTCGTCTGAAACTCTTGTCCAGTATTTTATCTACCTTATAGGTGGTCCGGTCAGTTAGGCGTACGGGGGTCAGTTCCTAGCTTTAAAACTAGCCGTCTATGGGCGTGCCGTTTAAATCCTCGAGCTCGTACACGGCTCGCGGCCGCCTCTCGAATCCTTTGGCGATCCTGAAAATCTCGATGCTGAAATTCTGTTCGGCAGCCTTGGCAAACCTCGTGCTCACACATCCGAAACGTCGCCTTTTTCGCGACGCCCTTCCATATGGCGATCATGTGCGAATCGGTGACTAGCGAAGTCGCCATGCCAGTCGTCGAGCGAACCGTGTTATTGTAGGCCTTGACAAATTTAGGCAGAATATCCATATATCAGGTCGGACCGTTATATGTCCTGAAATTATTTATTTAGAAATTCCTTGCCGTTATCAGTGCGTAACCATTTTGGGCGGCGTCGGCTTTTAGAATATTTTGGGTCACCGAATATGGACCGAAACGCCTATAACCGAAAGAATGTAACTATAATTATCGCTATATTTTGCGTAGGCCGGTACATCCAAAAGATCGCATTCCCACACGTCCATCACGTTAGTCATTGTACAGGGATTACGTGCGAAACGCTTCCTCAACGGTCTATAAAGCGTATAAGCATCCTGCGTCTCTAACCATGCTCTAATGACGTCGACAGACTTATTCTTCGGCGTCGGTTTACCTTTCGGTTTCACCGCCGCCGTCATCGTCGCGGAAAGAAGTTTCCGCAGGGCCGAAAAGGCCAACGGTCTGGCGGGGTCATAAAATAATCTCCTAGTAGTAGCAGCAGACACTTTTAATACTTTCTCCACTTTCGTCGTAACGTGGGATCGACACCCCGTCCCTTCGGTTTCGCGAAGAGGGGAGCAATGACATCGTGAAATCTCTTTCCTCGCGTTATGTTAATCTTATCGCCAGGCTGATATCTGTTGAAATGAGCATTAGTCAATATCAATATTTTCTTATACGCCTTTAGATAAGCTTTGTTAACAACTTCCGTATTCACGTTCTTAAGTCACAATATTTCCCACACCCCCTCCGTCCATCTGAACGCGGTACCTTTAATTGTAAAATTGTCATCGGGATCTATAAACACTGGGGAATCACCTATCATCAATTGCTCGCCATCCTTGCGGATACCGTATTGTGTATCGAGAAAACGTCTCCCGCTCCCCATGTAGGAGGGACTAGCTACGGTTCGTACATTTTCTTCTTCTTCCGTCTATGCCCTCTACTCCTCCGCCGCGACGTCATTATCATCACCACCGATTCCAGGAATAAATCCTTGTTTAGAGGTCTCGTATAATAGCTCTTTCGATGTCGAAGGAATTGGTGAGGGGTCCGCATCTTCTTCGTTTTTTTTTTTCTGCAGAAGCATTTTCGTCGCCTCAACTTTAGGTACTATCAACTGTTTTGCTAGCTCGGGATCGGGGGACGGCAGCTCCGTGTTCCTGTTTTACTTCGCCGTGTCGGGCATTTCTCGTCTTAGAAAGAGCCCTTGTCTGAGTCTTCCGTCCGATATAGGCCTCGCGAATCTTATGAAGCACCTTAACACACTCCTCATACGGATTGTGTTTTTTTTAAGTCTGTTGCTGCTGCCTCTACTACTACGTTCCTTCCGCTCGCGAGGCGAAGAAAGAGGGCGGCGTCGTTTGTCCGTCCTGTGGTAGTAATGATCTGAGACGAGGTACATCTTACGAACATGTTTATTATGTACGCGCGGGGGACCCAAAGTTTTGGCTGGCCAACGTTGGCAGAATGGCGCCCTGTAGGAGCAGTAGAAATCCCCCGCGCTGTACTGAGTCGCTTCTTGCCCGAGACTGACACGTGCTTGTCGGCGACCTTGCGAAGCGCGGCTTTGTGTTTTTGCAGCTTGAGCGTGTTACAACCTCACAATTTTATATTACCGTTCAGGACATTTAACGCACACACTCGCTTATACAGTTCACGAGTTCCTTGTTACAGTTAAATATTAGGGCTTTACGTAATCTCGGTTCGGCCGTCTTGAGCACGTGAAGGGCCTGATAATTCGATCTCACACGCTTCATCGCCTATATCGGAGTAGACTACCGGTGGATATTCTTGCGGTAATATGTTGGTTCGAATCCGCAGGTTATTCCTCTCTTGTGTCAGATCCAAGATGAGGGAACCGTGGGATCGTTGTGTCGCATCCAGGTAGGCGTTATACAACCCAAGACTATCTTCGGCATAAACCTGTTGGGCCAAGTACATAAACAGCTTTTTATCTCAAACGTTTTTCAACGCGACCAGATAATGGGCATTCAGTAAAACATCTCTACAGTAGCGGCCCTGATGAAACAGATTTTGCCTAATCAAAATTACGCTGATATTTCTGTCACACACGTGCTTAGAATAGACGTCGTTCAACAGATCATCAAGGATCACGAGGCATGGTTTGCCACCACAATCACTACCAAAATTCTCAGGTTCACACTCGTGATATGTGGCGTTGGAGGGCAACAGCTGACGCGACGGAACAGCGGTCTTCTCACTATAACACCAGATTATGCATCCGCCAAAATCACGTTCGGTGCAGAGGGCGTCGATTTTTTGTAGCAGACGTAAGCAGAAAGAAGTTTTGCCCGAACCGCTAGGTCCGCTCACTATACACGAGAACCGAAGTTTGAATTTAAGATCATCATCACTCATGGATGATTAGGCTATGCCACGACCCTCGCCCTGCCCCCTATTTATACCCAAACGGGAAGGACGTATTGTCACCTAATCGCCGTCTCTTCGGCTCCGATGACTATAGATACGGTTCCGCCCCCTTCCTCTTGCTTTAAATTTTCTTGTCTGTGCGTACGTAAACGACGGTGGGTTCATCCCCCTTGTTCCCTCAGAATCACATCGCTGATTACTTCGAAATTTATAATTTTCGATGCGCTGTAATTCAAGGTTATGCCCCTCACTTTACACAAATTTTTTTCTCCACCGTCCCCGGTCAGAACCCTGTAAGCGTAGTTCTTTGGCCCACCACTCACAAATTAAGAAAAGCTTTCTGAGGGGCGTAACTCGGAGGTCATGTCCCCCAATTTGTCACCCGTTTCGATCAGTTTGGGTCCGTCCCTCGGCTAAATGAATATCACAGAGTCCGTGTCACAATACATAGCGTTCTCTCGCAGCCGGTCGATAGCAATACAGATGGATACTCGCCGCGGCGGTGAGGTAAGCTCCTATTACCTCGTTCGTATGACGCAGACTAGGCACGTCATCCTCTGCACCATACTTCCACAAGATCCAGAACTCATCGTTGTCAAACGCAAGGTTCATCACCTCGACGCCCGGGGTGAACATAAATCCATACAGTTCTTTAGGTTCCGTAAATATTTTAGTCATTGTCCGATCGATCCTCTCTATCTATTATCCCCACATGGAGTTGAGACACAGTTTGGCCAGACCTCGTTTGGCAGCGTTACACCTGATCGCTTCCTTCTCTAGCCGTATCCCTTCACTCTGCCAAAACGATTCCACATATCGATCCTCGTGTTCGGTACTGTCGACCCAACCGGGATAACCGCAAGCCTCCGCTTTCAGTTTCAAATTATATAGTCGACGAAAAGTCCGCCCTCGCTTGTTTCTGGATTGTACTGGGTCACCTGATACTCGTAACCTCATATGTCTCGAGTATCCGGTACCCCTTTTCAACGGCGAACCTCAACTCGTCCATTACCCACGTACCGGTGAGGGCATGATCCTCATCTCGGGTACGCACATATTCTGCACTGGATGAGGTGTGGACGCACGTTCTACACAGGCAAAACACGAGTTTATTATTACATCTGAAAGGAAGGACGGGTAGATACAATCTCTCTGGTCGAACGATCGAACATTTGATCAGGCCATCCATAAGAAGGCATGCTTCTATATACTTACACGCATCTCCTACGTGAATGACCGGATGACACACCGGGAGCTTGAAATGTACGGGGAGAGGCTCAAGACGTCGACATATTGAATAGTTTCATTCTCCCGTGCCTTGTACTGTAGACCCCGTACACAGCATCACTGGTACACAACGGACTCTGTTGCACTATGGGATGCGCGAGCAGTTCGGGCCTTCCTGCATCGCCAAAATCATATTCCTATTGGACATTGACCAGGTAGCCCGCTCGCGTTATCTGCTCGAGACGCGACATCGTTTGTTCATAGCGTTCCGCTAGCGTATCGCCTCTCAAGGTGGTGACGTCACGGAACGTCTTGCACGTATGGCCGTGAAAATAGCAACCAAAGGACTCGTAGACTGTACGTGTCCTGGGGCAATAACCATCTACACTGAAGCGGGGCAGTTCGGGCAGCCAGTTACGACCGTGCATTATCTTCACACAGTCAGTCTCTTCCATAAGCATCAGCCATATCAAAGCCTTCTTGCTATAGTTGTTATTACACGTGTACCCACCAGTCGGTATAAGTCCGATAGTGTCGGGCTGCAGGAAACGTTTACGCAACACCTTATTGCATGCCGAAGCGATCGTTATGGACTCGCGAAATACTTCTATATTCCCCATGTGCATAAATTCCCGCCTAAAGACTCGACACGCCTGTCTTAGAACCGTGGCGTCATCTTGGCAGTATTTTTCAAGCACGAGCCTGTTGTTGAAAATAAGTTCCTCCGATTTTTGGCTTTCGTCGTGCCACGCGAGAAACCCCTGCCTCTTCTCCTCGCCCATTTCATCCACGCCGTAATACGAGACGTCGGGAATAGGACCTACGTAGTCTAGGTTTCCTCCATATTGATATAGTGGGGTATCACGATTTGGAGGCCGTCAGACCGAATGCCTCGGGCAGCTTACGCAGAGGGCACGGGAGGAAGGACAGGCTGTTCAGAAAGATGAGGTGCTCCATTTTCATACGCATTATTTTAAGCCCTTTCAAAATAAGTTCGGGTTTCCATTTCAATAGGATCGCCCTATTCAGGATAAATTGAAGGTCGAATGCCTTGGCGTTGTGCGCTATAGCGACGATCTTATTGGCCCAGGGGCGTAGTTCGCATAGATATGAACAGGTCCCCCACAGGATCTGGCCAGGACGAGAACTTCCTCTTACCAAATCGCACGCAATCTCGCTCTAAGGCTTCCACGTCCTCGCACCGTGAACAGAACTGCTGCACACAGACGAGATTAGGTACGTGTAACTTAGCCTCGTCCGTGTACTTGGTATTTTGGGTGGTCTCGAAATCGTAGAAAACGTAAACCACCTTATCACCTGGGAGGGCAACGCCTCCTTCAGCGGTCTCATATAGCACAGGCCACCTATTTCTTTGTTCTGCTTACAGTTATTACAGAAACGTTTGTTAAAATCGTTCTTTCCGGGCGTGACTGCCCATCTATATGTCGAGGGACAAAGATTACGCTCACATACATATTTCTTGTTCATTGTGCGCAGCTTGTGTTTGTCGTAAGACGAGCGGCTTCTAACATGCCTGATACATTTGGCTCAAGGGTATCCGAAATCTGAGAACGCGCACGGGGGGCTGGCCAGGCAGTCGCTACACGTCTGGTAGCAGGCGTGCGTGACGTCACTTCCACATGACTTGTGGCAACCTTTACACACATACTTTCTAACCGTGGGAGCAGTAAGGTTAGCGATCACGTGATGTCTTTCGACATCATCATAAAGTAGATTAATTCGCTTAGACGTGTCGACCTGCCTTTCGAACATTATATCTTCGCAACTCAGATCGAAGTAGACGAATATCGTATACTCCCGAAAGTGTTACTGGTATTTGACTAATTCGGGAATCCCCGCCCCGTTAGAAAGATCGATACCGGTCGTCTAACATACGTTTTGGACTACATGACATATCCTACAACTTCTTCAATACGAATTATAATTCGGATCTTTCTCTAATCTCGAAATCGCTATTTTAAAGACATGTGCCAGGCAATTTTCCTGTGCATGCATCTCCACGATACTTCTCTCGAGATGTGCCATTACGGAGAGTGGTCTGCCCCTACGCTTAATTGCGTATTTACCAAAACCGAATGCACGGTTCCGACTAATATGTCCAAGGCATTGAATCTAGAATTCGAATGGGAGGCTTTTTCAAACACGCTCCATATCACGTCTGCGGATAACCGATCTTTCCGTCTGAAAATGATTCCGATCGCCTTGTCATTTCGGTTTACCTGATTTTGAACAGTCATCCCCCCATATCACTATCGTCTACATAGCGTAACGCTTGCTCAATGAGATCGTTCACACTGCCTAGCAAATGTGCTACGGGTTTCGTATTATCTGAAGGGGTACTAAACGTACGGTAGGCTCCCTTCCTACAGCATTGTACCGCCTGTACTGTATCGTATTCGCGTCCATTATCACGAATCTGCGAGCCATGGTTTTGTTGTTTTCTCTCTACAAAAGATACGCACCTATTTAGGATCGACACACGCAAAACCATTTCTATCACTTACCGCATTTGTAGTCAGAATACTACTTACAGTTCCCTAGCCCTGCTGTCCCGTACACGCGACCTCCCATTTCTTTTCTTCAGTAGACAGAGTATTACTTTCGGTTCCAGCACCAACTGTTGCTGTAACGTACAAGCGACCTCCGATTTATTTGCCAGCGGATGCTGACGTCAAATTCTTTTGTGGAGGAAGGAGGTCAGCGACGAAGTTCGCCGGTTCCTGGCATTGCCCCCCGTCACCAACATCGGGAATTCAGACTTCCACCACCCTTCTCCTGAGCCGGACGTGGAGGAGACAATGTGCCTGTCGTCGAAACATCCTACGGCTGTTAACAAGATGGGAACAATTGATCCAATATTCAACTTGGTTGCATCAATTACACTTGGCTATGGATGATCCTACGACAGCGCACAAAATGCTAACCATGCGACTATCTGAAAGAAACGTCCTAAAGGACCTTCTTAGAATCTTGCTTGCAGCGGACGCGGACAACCCTTGCACACGCGTCGAAAGTCAAACAACGTTATATTACTATTCCATTAATAGGGATGTCCTACCCGCTGCTAGCAGTGTTGAACGTAGTGGACCTTTTAAAGTACTGGCATATGAAGCACGACGCCGACAGTTCGCAAGCCTCATCCACCCAGACAGGGAGCTGAAGAGAACACCCGGCGTCGTACCGTTGCCACTCCTCCTCCACCTCCTCCGATGACAGCACTATACTATTTATAATACTGTATGTACACATTGCAACATTAAAGACCATTCGATGTGTATTTTTTGTTTTCCTTCTAGGACTCGCATCCATGACCCTCGATTCGCTAATAATAATAACGTACATTAACCTTACACCTGTTTTGCCCGCACCTTATATCCCTTTTCCTATACTGCTTCACAGGTACAACGTCCATGCATCACTGTAACATATACGTACCCTACGTCACGGTCATCGCGGCCCTGTCACCCGCCATATTGTAAGTTTTATTTCGAACTTAGCGCCACACCTATCACGACATTTGATGGGGGCGAGAATGTTACCAATCTGTCCGGCGAGCGGGCGGGGCTTCACGTAGGCGTGGGGGGCACCACAATACAAATTCTCACGGGGCTCCGAAGCTAATGAAAGAGTAGTGCCTGGACCGTATTTACGACCTTCCTGCACTACACTCAACGCTAAACATATAGCGTAACTTAGAACCTTCTTGCACGGGGGAATCAAGAGAGACGGCTGCTGTCATCCCCAGATACAATACCTCGGACTTTACCAATCAGTCCGGCAGGCTGGTCATGCGGCTTGGCGTAGGGGTGGCTACGGAGAGGCCGAGGCTAAGGAACGAGTAGTGTCTGGACCGCACTTGGGACCTTCCTGCATCGGGCGCGTGGTCCAAGCTTCACGGTGGGCTGCCAACCTGATAAATATAAAAGTCCAAACGCCGATCCTTTTTAATATTATGCTCAAGAAATAGTAATGCCCAGAATTACGCTAATGAAAGAGTAGTGCCCGGACCGCACTTACGACCTTCTTGCACTGGGACCTGGGGACTGTGATACCAAGCTGAACGGCGGCTGCCGATCCTTTTTAATACTGAGCTGAAGGAAGCGTAGTGCCTGGACCGCACATAGGCCCTTCCTGCACTACACGCGACGTTGGGATCGCAATACCAGGCTGCACGGGGGCTGCCACCCTGATATAATGCCAAGGAACAAAAGTCGAAAGCCGATCCTTTTTAATGTCGACTAAAGAAAGAGTAGTGGCTGGACTGTACTTAGGACCTTCTTGCACAGACCCTGCACGTCCCCAGGGCGTAGGGAGGGCAACGAAGGGACCGCGATATCAAGCTGGACGGCGGCTGCCACCCTGATGAAATACGTAGGAACATAAGTCGAAAGCCGATCCTTGTTACTAGTGTACTCTAAAGAAAGAGTAGTGCCGGGTTTGTACTTCTTTCGACGTAGGCCACTCTTGCACCAAACTATGGTCACCTTATTTTACACATTAGGGGGACCGACCATGCCTCACCGCATACTAATATTCACTACAAGAGTGGACGTTCATGCCAACACATACAACAACGTGTAATACGACGAAAATATTCTTTTCTTTATTTCTTTTTTCTCGTCCTCCTCTCCTCATCATCCATCTTCTTCTTCATCATCTATGGCGCTACCGACCGTTTGGGGACCAAGGCCTCGCCAATATCCTTCTTCCAATATCCTACGTGGTGTTGTAGAAAAGTAATGAGACTGGCAACGCTGTGCACGAACCGACAATTCTGCTCCCTCCCCCTTCACATGGCAGTTTGGTTAACCCCTGCCGCAGGCTCAGTACAAGTTTGAACTTGCTACAGTTGCTATGCGATTGTTGAGAACGTCTGAAGTGGTGTTTGTGAGGTGCGTTACAAATATGGACCGACAAATGTTTGAGCAAAGTTGTGCCATCAAATTTTGCGTAAAACTTGGCGAATCCGCTACTGCGACTTATGAAGAGCTACAAAGGGCTTATGGAGAGAATTTCCTATCCAGGGCATAAGTGTTCAGATGGCACAAGTCCTTTTTAGAAGGCCGAGAACAAGTGGAAGACGAACCTCGTGCGGGAAGACCTTCAACCTCAAAAACGGACGACGATATGGAAAGAGTGAGGTCTCTTGTGAGGTCAGATCGTCGATTGACGTTGAGAATGATCAGTAGTGAGTTAAATTTGAACTGGTTTACCGTCCATCAAATTTTGACACAGGATTTGGACATGAGAAAATTGTGCGCCAGGATGGTTCCAAAGAACCTCACGACTGTGCAGAAGGTCAATCGGAGGGATGTGTGTCTTGATCTTCTGTACCGCCTTGAGAGGGAGCCAGTATTCTTCAGTCGCGCTATCACAGGTGATGAATTGTGGATTTTAGAGTACGACCCCGAGACAAAACGCCAAAGTCGGGAGTGGCACACTGCAAACTCTCCCCGTCCCAAGAAAGCGAGAATGAGCAAATCCAAAACCAAATCGATGCTCATTCGTTTTTTAACAGTCAGGGGATCGGAAACAAGGAATTTGTGCCACCAGGACAAACTGTCGATCAAACTTTTTATTGGGAAATTCTTGAAAGAGTCAGGAAAAGGGTGGCACGTGTGCGACCAGGCATTGCACGCACATGGGTCCTGCACCACGACAACGCCCCATGCCAAACGGCAGTCCCCATCAATAAATGTTTGGCAGAACAAAAAACATTCATGTGGTTCCTCAGCCCCCCTATTCGCCGGATCTCAGTCCCTGTGACTTCTTTTTATTCCCCCGGCTCAAAAATCACTTGAAAGGGCGCCATTTTGCTACTTTGGATAATATCCAGAAGAGCATAACCGACGAGCTGAAAGGTATTCCAGCAGAAGCCTTCCAGCACTGCTACGAACAATGGAAACAACGCCTCCGTCGCTGTGTAGCTGCCCAAGGGAACTATTTCGAAGAGGATAACCTTGATTTGTAGAAAGAATAAAATTCATTGTTAAAAGAATATCAGTCTCATTACTTTTCTGCCGCACCATGTACCTTTCTTGCTGCCGCCTTCAAGTCAGGTGTTTGTAGTAAATGTGCAACCCCCCCCCCCCCTTCCTCCACTCCCCACCTTCCTCCATTCTCCCTTTCCCATTACCCCCTCTCTC
>Ga0131853_10003746_pt1 | contig 27342 bp, 14 predicted proteins | sample TergutLab28metaG_FD_92764 | JGI IMG/M metagenome (GOLD analysis project Ga0131853, IMG submission 92764) | Labiotermes labralis P1 segment gut microbial communities from Petit-Saut dam, French Guiana - Lab288 P1 (version 2) (version 2) | ecosystem: Host-associated > Arthropoda: Insects >...
GGCCACCTACAGAGTGTGATGATACCAGATGCTGTATAATACAATTTTGACCTCCTGATGACGAGCACATAGTACTCGAAACATGTAGAGGCATGTAATAAACTTATTATAAAACAAGATTTTGAGCATTAAGTTGGTTAATTACTAAGACTGCCGAAGCATTTAACGCCCATTGTACAGAAAGGCAATAAATAACCCGAGTTTCAATAGATGTGGTCTACACGAACAAAGGCTTCCCTCCACAGCCTGATGTTACATTATGCGCACTGGGATGAAGGTATTGTTTGATTTGTTGCCATGGCAATCCTTATGCTGAACCGGCGCGGCGCTGTGTGGAAGAGGGTAAATTATCTCCATTCAACTTTCTTTTATTCCCCGAAAAGTTCCACCCTTGTTTGGTTAGGTTTACGCAAGGTGTATTGTAAACAAGATACTGTCTGACAGTGTTTGCAATACAAAAGCGTTAACACGGAAACCAGCTCAGGTGAAAAGATAATGAATGTCGATTTTATGGTTCTTTTCTGGTGTTACACTGAAGCAGGAACGTAGGGCAGAAATCACGAAGTAACAGGCAATAATTTCGTATGCAAGCATCTTCTGCTAGATCTAATTATTTTCTTAATTTCTATTTACACTGTAATACTAATTACCTGCAAGACGTAAGACAGATAATCAAATACAAAGAAACTACACTTCTCAAGTCTACATTGTGTCCAAAATAATCAAGAAATTTCATCCCTCATAGCCCATATATTATAAAAGAAACTTCCTTTCGTAATTGAAGTGCTGGATAATATTTTCAATATATTTTGAGATATTTTATTGCTTTTATTCTGGTTCGGCTCTCACAACACAAGAGGACATTACGACTCATATCTCAATCACACGAGAAAAATGTATTGTGTTTTGTGTAGAAATTCTTACTGCAAGTATTTTATATACACCTGATGGCGTATTTTGATAAACGCCGAAACATGTCGCAACACACAGTAAAGTGCTACTAAATATGGTTATGAATGTACGTTTTTAATAGTTGTTTTTCTTAATGTTTCCTTTCTAACTGAAAACATTATTTTACCCACATGTGTACGTTAAGAGCCGTACGGTGCTGTTTCCACGTAAGAGCCGTCGGGTATTGCTCGCGAGAAAGCCCATACAGTTAAAAAATGATGACAATGACTGAAACAATTACTGTCAGCCCACCGTCGCGCCGTCCATTTGACATCAATCTTGTTTCGAATTGGAAGGTCCCGGTCTCAAGCCTCGGCCCAGAGACCAACTAGCTTGACAAGTCGTTGCGGTTGTACACAGAACTTCCAGAAAAATACAGGGACAGTGGACATCTGAGAGTAGAATCCATCGCAGGAAACGCGTATCCCATTCAACTTACCGTTCTTTGCCCATCCTAATGATCACAGCTCCAGAACCGATCCGGACTAACTGAAGAACAGAAAGATCTCTTTCTGCTACGACGAATCGAATAAAGATTCTACGGCCATCCGTCCCACAATCAGTCACGACAACAAATAAGTTATCTCCAGCGGTAATCCGTAGCATCCGATTCGAGGGGTAACCCAGACTTAAAGCAACGGAAGTTGTCCTATATCGACTGTTTATCCCTCTCAAGTGTCGTGACTGTGTGACTTGGGAAGAAGAGAGAACCGAGCTTCAGGTTACGTTCTTAATAAATATTGAGTAATCCCTCCGTACGCAGGCAATCAGTTTTAAGAGATTTCGCTCATGCGAATACGGGAAGCACAAATTAATACTTGCTTTTCAAAATTACGCTACGAATATCGTTCGACGTTGCATAATAAAAGTTGCCCTATTTTTTAATTTGCGCGCCAGTTTTCGCCTAGATGAGCCTCTTCCTCTCCCAAACCGTCTGCCTCCTGCGCCTCTTCTCAGCTGTCTTCTGTTCCCGAAACTTATCAAATGCGCAAATGCCACGGCATCCTGAGCCGTCTGCGCAGCGGCAGTAGCATCGCAGTACCTCTTACTGTTATCGCAGCTTTGTTATGGAGCCCACGCTTCTCCGCGTTGATCATTTTGCAACGACTAACCCTTGAGTAATTTTCGTGTTATCATATCATACAACATGGATGGTACCAGTTTTCATTCATATTACGCACATCCTTATACACGTACATGTTAATGGTCAAGAAATGTTATTTCAACAGAGTACTTGACCATTTGTGCTTTGTATACGTGTATACACTTAGGTGGCGTTCTGTTTTATTTTAAGGCGAAATTTGCTTTGTAGTTTTTAAACTTTAATGCCAATTAAAATTTGTAATGTGTGAATTAATGGAAAATTAATTTTCACTGTAAATTTGTTCGCCCAGAAGCAGTTCCGAGGAACAATCAAGCTCTAAGGCACAAGGATTACAGTATTTAGGTGCGAGTTGTTAATAGCAATTTTATACACCGACTATTACCTGCATTGTACATTGACAGATACACTGGGTTTTACACACTGCCAGTCCGTGCAGCAGAAAATGCTGAGAACAGTTGTTTTAAGCAGTTCCTTAAACTTTTGGCGCCGGAATTATTTTTTTAAATTTTAGCACACCCTGTATATAAAATGTGAATAATACAGGAACCAAATACGTTAGAATCATGAAACAAACTGCATTTTGAAGAGAAAAAAAAACGGAGAGTATATACCATGTTTAAAATATTCAGTACCTATATTTGTTGAATAAATATATAAAATACAACTTTGGAGGTTAGCGGTGCGGTACGACCACTATAGTTGACATTAGGCGTCAAAGGGTTAAACCCCACGAAGTTTGATGTTACCATGGCGGTGGAAATTCGAATTCAGGTTTTCTGGTCTATGACCTTGTCTTCACGTGTCTGATTATTGGCATTTCAGAGACACTTTCTGTCTCCAGCTTCACAGTAGACGTGAACTAAACATGGATGTCGGTACGCTACAAAAGAATGGCCTATGGTATGGGCAAAATGATAGGCCCTTTACAACCAACAATTTAGGGTTCCTAGTTCGTTAAAAAAGACATTTTGTACTCACCCTGTAGATTGTAGGCAGGTTTCAGATGTTGGGGGCCCGGCGTCTCTGTAACCCCCTGGTGGCTGGTGTTGTGAAGGTGTAAGGACTCCAGAAGATCAATACTGTCAATATTGAGCTCCTGACCGGCGGCTGCAATTACAAATAAAAACCATTAGCAAAAGTGTAAATGTGCCCAAGAATTATATTGAGCGCGGAGCACTAACGCACCTATCTTAATTCTGGCGTAATATCGGCTATGATGACTTATTTCATTCCTCGTCTTTTCCAGTCTCTCCATAAAAGTTCAGACATATCACTTTAGAATAAACCAGGGAAGTTTCCTTCCACATCTTTCTCGAAGCACCATCCATAGTCTCAGATAACGCTTTTTAGAAACTGGAAGTTTATCAACCAATCCAACTACCCGCATTTCATGAACCCGAAGATTTTTTTTAAATTTTAAGGCGTGACATCCCTTTTGTGTTTCTAAAATACATAATAAAGATATAATCCGTGTTTATGCACATATTTTATGTAGTAATTGTAGATTACAGCTACATGTTTCGGTTACTCCAAAATAACTATCATCAGGCGGTACACCGGAAGTATAAAGAGGAAATTATGTTACATACGGATAGTGAAACAGTTCTCCTTCTTACAAAAGTTCTTACTTATATAGGTATGTACGTTAATCATAGAAAATCCTTTTCAAAAGCAAAAATAATATTGTACAAGGTTAAAATAATAAGATCAAAAATTTTAATACAAACACATTCGAAGTGATCAGCATACTGGGCTAGTATTATTGGCTGTAGAGGTGGTGAGCAGATATGGAGTGTCTTCGCATATAAACGATATGTTGTGTGTACCTCTACAGTGAAAGGTAAATGGTGGTATTGGTATATGTGATATATTTACAGAACATTTCGTGTGACTCAAGTAAGTGTGTAATACGGCTGTGAGTGTTCTGATCACAAACATCAGACGTTTCATCCATTCACCGTTTCGACACACACCCACATAACCAATATACACAAGCTGTAGCACCCTCACGCCACAACACTTGACACACTATGTATATCGATGTTGGAAATATGCGTCTTTCGTTATTGACTGCTGGAGGCACTGACTGATTATATTCTTTTATTATGTACCGAAGATTCATTGCCGAGCTCACAAAAGCCAACTACCTATCCTAAACCTAAGCTAGATGAATCAAATCCTTGTCCTTCCATCCTAGGATTTTAAGACCCATTTTAATATAATCCTCCCACCTACGCCTGTCTTACAAGCGGTCTCGTCCCAGGAAAACCCTGTAGACATTTCTCTGTTCATATTCCTTGATTTGAATCAGAATTTTTCACATGCACAGAGTTTTGCTTCTTGCCACATGTGTATACTGTACATGCATAGTCATGAATATGCAACACCCATGTTATTTATGAATTCATTCATTACGCATTCTCTCTAGCGAGAGGTCCATACCATACCCGCTCCCACAGTGAGTTCTCCAGACAGTGCGATCTAGTGCTTCCCCTTTAAAATTCCAGTATCTTATCTTTCCATGAATGTCTAGTAGCTGCTTACGTCTTCTTCCTCCTCTTCGCATCCCTGAGACCTTCTTTCAATAACGTGCCATAGAAGGCAATTCCTACGAAAGACGTGACCAATCGAGTCAGCTTTCGTCGTTTTATTATATGTAGGACATTAACGAATATATAACCTTGATTCTCTGGATCAAAAATAATTGAAATAAGTCTCCGCGCAATTGCCCAGCGACTTTCGGGTAAGGTCTTCTCGGTCCAATAATTGGTCGAGGCCTATTACGCCTAAAATTTCATCGACCTTGACACTAACATGTACTGAATCTTTTCCACGAGAATCTGTTGGAAGATCTATGTTGCTGTCGCCCCGACGAAATACGCAGGCTCGCATGATGACATGATTATGAATGACGACTCTTCGAGGCCGTGTCGGGTGTACCTCTGAGAACTGACTGTCGAAGCGGTCCGCAGAGTCACGGTCTGAGAACTGTCACAGTCCTGTCCTGTGACTGTCTCGCAATGTAGTTCAAACGTAAAATAAAACAGATTTTTAGCGACATGATGCCGCCGACGTCCGGTAGGAGCACGTGTGTGCACATGTGGATTAGGCTTAAATGTACAGTAAAGGGGTTTCACACTAAGATCCTAACCAAGAAAAACATATTATTTGGGAAAATGAGGCGGGACATATATCCCTTTAGCATTAAATAACACACACTAAGATTAAAACTAAAAACACCATTAAGAATATTTCATACTTAAATGATAGAACTTAAAGTGTGGATAAGAGCCATCCTGTTGTGTTATACAATATGGTAAAGTAATTCAGTAAAACACAACACAAATATGGTCATTAATACGTAGTTGACAACATGTTTCGGTTCTAGTGAAACATCTCCAGGCCAGTACTTAATATACGGACATGGTGCATTCAGTGAGTGCGTACATTATGGGATCCCATATTGTTTACAAACAGTTTGTAAACAATATGGGATCCCATAATGTGCGCACTCATTGAATGCACCATGTCCGTATATTAAGTACTGACCTGAAGATGGTTCACTAGAACCGAAACATGTTGCCAACCATGTATTAATGACCATATATGTGTTGTGTTTTAGTGAATGAAACTTACATATATATCTATTACAGAATTTCAAACTTTTCTTCGCTGTTGGTGTTTGTGGAACCTTGGCATTCGAGGATAACAAACACTCTTCATGTTTGTACCGTGCATTAATGACGATTAAAACACCCTATTATCCAACAGATGCAAAATATATAATTCATAAATTGTATCTACGAATTATAATAATAAAGTGTTTTAATAACAAACACGTTTGTGGATTTACGGCCCGAGAAGAAAAAAAAATCTTTAAATAAAAATGTTATTTGATTCTGTGCCGGGAACCTTCCTGTAACGAGTAAAATTTTGGATTGAGGACCACACAAAATTAAATGGCGAGCCTGATGGGTCAAGCGGGCCGCGTGTTGGAGACCAGTGGTTTAGTATTGCACATCCTTCGTGGAATCAAGCTGAAGTCGGCAAAGGCGCTGCAGTGCGACTCCAACGGTGTAATTGGTTTAATCCTTTCGTATCAGCAACAGGAGTATTAACCTTGACTGTGCAAAGATTTACCGAACCGCAGGCTGGCATATCACTGTTTCTAAGAAAGGACTGTTGCTACAGAATCCCCCAATTACAGCTCTCACAGACGTCGAAGATGCAATGTAACGGTTGCTACAGTTCCAGGAGAATAACAACCCAACATTTATGCAAGAGCAGAATGTCTCTAAAAAAACACTAGGGTGGTGCCGTACTAATGTGACTTACACTTCATACTTCCAAACCCCTGCTTTTTCTGTGGGGGTTTTATGCAAATCAGGATGAGGGGCGGATCAGGTTTTGTGGGGACAGAAGCTTATACAATTTTGGGGGCCATCTTTAAGAAAAAGAATACAAAATTGGACACGAAAAATGAATATTTATTAACGGTCCTTCACGGGTCTTGGAAGGGGCCCGTGCAATTGAAGGGCACTGAAGCAGAAGTTTCATTAGTTTTACGGTAAATCCGCTCGTGATCAGGATGAATAATGCACATAAAATTTTGGAGGAGGTTAATTTCAAGGATTTGTCTTTAAAAGGAGCAACGCTTCATTACCAAAGGGAACGGGGTAAAAGGACAACAGTGTTCACGTTACTCAGAAGAACATTTAATGATTATCACAACATTATAGGCCATGTAAAACAAAATTATTTTAGGGGCAACTGAACTCTTTAACTATCTTAGTGTAAGTGAGGACTACAGCAGTGAGACCGATCTTAATCATATAAGGTACACCGCTGATTTTGTAGGCATACGTGCTGTATGTCCCGACCATTTAATCCTGCGTGCACGTTATAACTCTATAAGCCTGTTTTGCAGAGTTACAATTATGATGCCCTTCTTCAGAGCACGTGCGTCAGATTGTAAGCACCCCTGCAGATTAGAGAGGACAGCGGGGTAGCGTTGTCGGCATAGCGACTAGGTGACGAGCTGGGTGGACCCGAGTTCGAATCCCGATTGGAAGACACTTTCTAATCAGATCCAGACCGACTGTGGGGGCAAACCAGCCTTCATTTCAGTGGGAATCTCGGCGTTTTCCTTGGGTAAAGTGGCCGATGTGTGAAGCTAACCATTTACTTCAAACCTGCGACGAGTTTGGGATTGAGTGGAACTAAATCTCTATTCCCCCGCTGGGCAAATTTACCTTTTTTACCTACAAATTTGGGCGCTGATGATCTGTAACAAGCCCTACAGGTCTGAGTTTGGACATTTTCCTCAAATAGAAACATGGGCACTTTCCCACTACGTGATAGAAGCGTCGTAGAACAGACTTAGGGCAATTAACAAATGAGGAAATTCCTAGTCCGAGGACTCGCACCTTCCACTCAACACTTCCGTGATTCAAAACATACTTTGTACTGCAATGAAATTACGTTAATTTGCTTTTGTCTTTGTTTGTTGAGCACATTTCGTGGAATATGCAAGACACAAAGCGCGTGTGTTGACATACAAACAGTCGCTTTACACTGAACGACTGCGGATATTGTGTAATGCGGAACAAATCATGCGACCGAAGTCTCTAGTTATAACGGATTTAGTCAGATCAGCGTTCTTATTTTATACTATTTTGTTCTGATACCAAGGATTACATCAGCGGTTCTCAAGTACAAAATTACCTTACCCGGTTTTAAATCTATAACAATGTTCTGTGGCCACTTAACGTAAAACCAGCAAATTCCTAAATGTAAAAGAATTTCGTACTGGGGATTGTTATTGACTTTCAATTTGAAGAGAAGTGTGACATGCAAGTGCCTCCATTTATAGCACCTTACCAAATGGCAGTATGCTCCATGGACGTTCTACCAGAATTAACCAAAGATCAGCACATATTATTGCTAAAAACGCGGCAACCCATGCAGGCAAGGACACGTATATTCGAAGGTGAAATTTGCAGCCGTATGATATTGACAAGCGTAAAAACAGTCCATAAATTTGCAGAAGACATGAAGGCAACTCGTCTCAAGGATGAAAGAAGGAGACAGTCTGAAACCTAACAACGATAGTTGCTGGTGGCGATATGAGAAGGTGCTGATAGCTGCATTTGGGAATTCCTGAATTAGACATTATGTTACCCCAGCCTCATAATCAGTGCTGAAAAAGTGTGTTCTTACTAGACAAAATACGATTAATTTGGACTGGAAATCAGTCCATTTTATGTCGTCCACCTTCACGAACTTGTGACAAATAATGCGGACAAGCAATCGTGCCCCGGGGAAGAGATCGAAACTGCAAACCATAACCAGTGTCTCCAGAGTGGCAATTTCTAATATGTCTACCGCTATCCTACTGCACATGTTATTTACACGTTCTGCATAACGACGGTCGTGGTCAAACATTGCCATTCTCTAGCAAGTTGCATAAAATAGCTTCTGGTAAAATCCTTCTGCTTGGTTCCCCTCCGTACCTAGTCTGGTTTGGTGTAAAGAGCTCCTAAAACTAATTCACGAATCATTATTTTACGACGCAAGGGTGGTAAATGTTTCTAACATAAAATTCATATTTGAATTCTCGTGGTGGAAGATATTAACTACTGCCTTCATCTTCAATCTGCCACTCTGTTATTCAAAAGCGAGGGAACAAATCTACTAAATTATGCACCCTCACTTCCCAGAAAACCGCAACATTAGTAGCAATTTGGCTATAAACTATATGTATTCACAACACTACCATAATAGGCAATTTCATTACGTAAAAACATTTCATGGAAAGAAAGAATAAGCCGGCAGCAGCCGCTTTCATTGGCTTAGCTGTGAGGTTACGTTAAAAGTTAAAGTGACAAGCACTCTACCCAACTCCAATTTGAAAGCTGTCCATCAAGCTACATTCGAATACTTTCTCGACTAGGCTTAATGTCTGAAGAACATTTCTCTCATCCTCATAGTATTCCAGAACACTACCCAAAAAATCCGGTAAGTCAGGTTACAAAAACTTCGGAGATATAAGCACAGTATTCGGTTGATTTAATCTATTTACACATTATAGCGACGGGAGGGACGCAGAAAGAAAGACGGTGAATTGAATTAAAGTAATTGCAGTTGCCCGAGTGTATGGAAGGGTAGGTTAATGCCCTGTCCGAGGAGTACTGAAGCAGTCGATAATGATGAAGTTACGAGGAACTGAGAAAAGCACGGGAAAAATGGGGATAAAAGGCTATAATTCGTCCCGCTGGAGTAATAACATGGAGCGCGCCTCTCAGCGAGGTATAAAGGAAACGATAAAGGGAGGGGCGCCGCCCTGTCCACCGAGACTTCGCCTTAGAGACAATCTTTCAATCAGTAAAGTTAATACACGTGTACTTTCAGCCTTTCCTTTTACAAGTGCCAGTGAAACTCTTGCTTCTGTGCATCATCTCAGGGAGAATGTCGATAATGTGGCCAATATTCAGTACTGTATCACCCTCCTCATACTGAGGTCTTAAGAATACTCTTTCCACTCACCTGAGGACTGCAGTCACCACACACTGATTTACATTATCGGATTTCTAAGTTCCTCTCATTTACTCAACAGTCATATTAATTTGAGGGTTGTTTGACCGTGCAACGGCACCATCCGCACCGTACACACGACCTAGGCAGCGGCTCTCAAGACCACCACCCATCATAAAACTCGGTGCATAAAGCCATACGCTGCAACTAAACATCTAATGCTCCTAATGATGGGAGTATGTGGCCGAAACATGTCGAGCTAGGAATACATCAATAAAATTACCTAGTTGCAACAAGTTGGCATTTCACTTCATTTCATTTTTAAGTCATATTAATATCCAGGCTATACTCTGTGCTATCGTTTCATCTTACGTCAAATATATTTAACACGGGCATAACGCTGTACAAAATCCGTTAAGTCTTTGAAGACTTGGAAGTAACATGTCTTCAGAGCACTCCTTTCTTGTGAATAATCAATGACAAATCGAAAAATCCTCCTATGACAGTCACTTCGAACTACTACAATAAAATTTAACTGTAATAAAAATAAGCAGACAGAAATACAGACCTAGTTTCGTAATATCAAAAACTGAACGCAGTGTCACACACCCAGTTGCAATAATTAAATATCAATCACACAACTGAAGAATAAAAAACCAACCAGATACCACTTTTTATTTTATTGTACTTCTTATAGGCTTAACATGTTTCGGGCATGAGTAGTGTCCGGGCTGCAGCCCGGACACTACTCCAGCCTAACCGCACCTAACCTCCAACCTACAGCAAACCAAGAACGAAACGACCAATGTGGTAATAAACATCGTAGTCTCGAGCTCCTGATGATGCGCATAGTAGTGCCCGAAACATGTTGAGCCTATAAGAAGTACAATAAAATAAAAAGTGACATCTGGTTGGTTTTTTATTCTTCAGTTATCACAATGATGCATGGTCCAATAAACATCAGATCAATCACACAGATTATCGAAAGATGGAAACTGAAACTACCACAATCCTAAAAATGATTCATTAGGGTAAATAAACAACGTGTTATCGGCAATTTACGCAGATTTATCACGTGATATGAGCTGGGAAATGTATAACTAAATCCGAGTACGTGGCAAATTTCGAAAACTCATCTTTCGCTGGAAGGCGTTTTAACAGCGTGGGGGCCGTTTTTTTTTTTGGGGGGGGGGGTCTACCAAAAGTTGCAAAGATGATCCCAATGCGTTCATCAGGTCTGGTTATTCCTGCACGTAACACAATCTGAGAACTGCTGAATGGATTTTTCTGCATACTGATACTGGGGACGTTTACTACAATTTGTAAACAGATTTGAACTCCATTATAACGCCACGAAAGGGTTGAATATTTTGTGTCGTCATCAGCGAGTGTTGTTATAAAAGATGAGTACAACGTTATGGTTAACACTTAGTAATTAACTGGTATCACAGAACATCTGACTTTATAGACGATGTGTCGCATAGACCGATGTCGTTATAACCGGGTTCGGCTGTGTATGTACACTTTGGTTCAAATCGGATGACAATTAAAGGTACATCATAAGAAGTCATACGTGAATGTGTAGAAACACGTGGTAGATAACTCACTACATATTTATGGTATTAAGGAATATTTTGAATCAACTTTGCAAAAGAAATTAAACCAACTTTATGTCCCACGTCTCTTTACGTTGTCTTACTATTTTCGAAACAACAAAACAGAAGCATTTCTATACTCCATCCACTCTGTCTGTTAACGACGTTTATAGAAAGCGAGAACAGTTTATAACGGTGATTCACCAGTTGGAAATCTAGAGGCATTATTTAACACAGACAGAAAGCCAGAAATATTATGCTTCACGTACACAATCTAACTCCTTGTACTTTTTTAAATTTATTCCCCACACATAAAATATTTATGGTTTCAGTGCGCATTTAAGTTTTCTTTCTGAACTCTCCGTGTGTCTGGCCGCCGTCAGACCACAGACAGAACATTTGTGTTCCATTGGGCGAAAAGCAGCGACTGCCTTAACCTTACATTCGTGAACTAAAATGGGGGAGAAGGATCAATATAGAGGGGATGGGGAAGTAGACCTTACGTGATGCATGATTTACGTATCGTGGTTTATTCATGGCTTGAATATTTTATACTTAATACGAAACCGAGCGACTGCGTGCTCGGTTAAATTCAGTGCTGTAACGTACAGGCAGGCATTCTTACATACTGTGATCGTACTCGTCATTTACCGCGTGCTGCGTCCTCCTGCTGAGGTTCAAGTCTTTAGATCTACAGCACATTTGCCCAGTATTTGTATTTCGTATATTCGGCTTTAGGCGCATAAGGAAAATGGCAAAAAAAAGCGATTATCTGTTTCGTCTTTTATGTCTGTCTGTCTGTCCGCTCCTACTGGAAGTAGTTCCATGAAATTTGACATCCGAGTGTTTTTCGAAAATCTGTCTAGAAACTTCAAGTGTCATTTAAATCTGAAAAGAATAACGGGTACTTTACATGAAGATCTATGTACATTTATGACAAAATCTCGCTGAATTCTTCTTAGAATGAGAAATGTTCCAGACAAAATTGTGGAGAATATCAAAACACACGTTATGTCCCATAACCTTTTCCCGAAAATGGTGCCGTTTATGAGATAGCGGGCAAAACGAGTACAGACAGTCGGGCCACCCGTGACACCACAACGAGGTGCTTGCGCTTTGCATGTAGAATAACTAAGACTACTGACACACATGTTCTGAATAATTAATGCTTTTACACGGAAACAATGGTTATGCGAAATCGACTCAGTGTCACGTTTATAGGTACATAGCCTGCCCTGTTAAATTTTAGTTACTAGGGAAACAGGACAACCAGCTGAAGGAAACAGAAATGAGGCTGGAAAAGGAATAAGAACTAGTTTGTGTGCAGGTCGGTAGGTATTAAACGGGAGAAAATATAAGACAATCATCATAACTTATCCCTAGAACACACAACTCAGAGCGATAGCTGAAAACTAAAATAAATGCGTGGAAAAATATACAGTTTAAGATTAACATTTCACTAACATTGTAGAAGGTAAGACTAATACAAGGGAAGTACACTGCAGAAAACACCGGTGTTAACCGGCACATCACTACTCCGTAATGTGACTCAGCAGCGTGCAGCTTTTTGTCCGGTCTAATGTATTCGACATTTCGTAGTACTAGAGATCGAACTTGTGACGTTCAGTCTGTGGCTTTACGACACTAAGACTAAAGGTCGTGTAGGTTCGTTAATTGCTGATATAAGGCCATAGTGGGCAAGGATAATCACACCACACGTAATGCATAGCGTAGCCCAGAATTTCTACATTTATTAAACGCTTTTTTGTCCGTTTATGAAGTTCGTATTGAAACACACTTCAGATAAAAGTTGTGTATCCTAATGAGATAAACACCCTATAGTTTTGGGTCAATTCTTTTATAAGGAAGCAACTCCGAAAAAAATTACAGTGTATGATTTGGGCTTCGTGTTTTCTTATGGTGTTATTTTGGACAGATCGGAACCGAAAAATGAAATCGCCCGCCAGATTCTACTTCACAATCCATATAACAAATGTAATCGAAATGTACTGCGGTAGAAGGAATGCGTTAAGGCGCCTGCCACTCTACGTTACTCTGCACTAGTTCGAACCAAATCAAAATGTCACAACTCGTTAGCAAATGATCAAATTTAAATGTCTATGTTACTGTCCCATTACCCCCATCTCGGCAGCAGTTTACATGGGTTTCCACATTAAATCTCCGAATGCGTTTATCTTCCTACTATTCGAGCACCCATGCGTTATATGAACACCAAACTTAACACTAACAGTAATAGCATAATAGGCTGTTACAATTTTCAAGTTGCCATAGAAGCATTCGATACAAGCAATTGCAAAAATAAAATTTAAAACTTAAATTTCGGAAAAGCAATCACCTTTTCCTCACCCACCACAAGATATGCCGTCTTAAGCTGCTGAAACACTTCAACCAACGATTAACATATTGAGTGCTCATAAATTTGTCTACATTTTTATGCTTTCTGTTGTCCTTTGTAGTGAGAGGCCCGCGATGGGCTGATGGCACTTCCAAACGCATGGTAGAGTATTCAGAAAGTTTCATTTGTTCCAGAAAAAGCAGGCTTCATATGGACTGCAGGCCGTACCGAAAGAAAACACAGACGAATTGACACTCCGTATAGTACAGCCTACACTAAATTTCACGCCCCTCAATATGGCCCTTTCTTGATTTTCTTATCCGTGCGTAAAATGTGAAGAACGGCTGTTAAATCAGGTGCTGCTTGGGTAACAACAGAGTGCAAGAAAGTACTTTAGCAGTTAACGTAGCACTTTCGTACCCACACACCGTGCCGGCGGCTTGTATGGCGTACTGTTTTAATTGAAATGCAAGTTCAGGAAAGTCAAGTGTGTGCAAGGCCTACTCATTGCTGGTTGGAACGTTTGCAACAGAAACCACGGAAGAGTGAAAAGCCAAACAAATGCGGAGACAAATAGCAGGCAAACTAAAACATGAGGAAGACGGTAAGAAGAAAAACAAAGAAACCGAGGTACAGGAGGATGGGCTGAGACACAGAAAAAATAACTAGGAGGCGAGGGTAATAAATAGAGAAGAGAGAGGGAGAGATAAAATGGGATGGGTAGAAAGGTAGGAAAAACAAATAAAAGGAAAAACAGGAAAAGAAGTAAGACCAATATTTTGTTTGGAATCAGATGGGCTTTATTTCTGTGTGGAAATGACCGGTAAAGAGGCCACTGCGACAGCGACAGTCAGGATGAGCAACTTACACAGAAGTGTACACGACACTCAACCCATTTCGGGAGCGACACGAAATCGAGACAGCTGGAACGGCAACAGACAAGACGGGCAATATACATATTGGCGTGACATTGAGGCACTTTTGTGCAACTATTACTGCAGTGGAAAAGCAAGAATTATTAAATATTCTGAGAGTGTGTTTGTAGCCTTAGGCATCCTGCACGTAACGCACATGCGCAATTTTGTCTTTAATGGCCTGTACGGCTCTACATTTTCTCCAGATTGTTTCATAAACGGCATGATTTTCGGTAAATATTATTGAACATAAAATATGTTTTCATTTTCTCTAGAACTTTTGTCTGAAATATTTCCATTTTTAAGAAGAAATGAGCGAGACATAAATGTATATTGGTCTTCATGTAAAGTACTCATTATTTTTGTCATATTTTAATGAAACCTGAAATTTCTGGACAGAATTTCGAAAAATACTGAAATACAAAATTACATGACAATACGACCAGTGGAAGCCGAGTTGTTCCATGCGGACGGACAGATATGACGAGGCTGTTAGTCGCTTTTCGCAATTTTGCCCCAAAGTGCGGCTCTTTGGTTGCAATTCCCACTGTGGTACATATGTCGCGATACGAAAGCGTAACAGCAGATACATTACAGATACTGATAAACAGCTGCTTGAATAAGGACGGATGCGGTCACTCCGTGTGATAAAACAGGCACAGTGCAGTACCAGAATAAAAATTTCGCCATTACATTGTAACAAGCCCTGGTATTTTCTAAAAATATGAGAGTTGGTAAACATTGAGCGGTCTGATATTTGAAGGGCAAATGTTAGAATATAAAAATACAGACCCCAAAAACCATGGTACATGACTTTATATTCGCTGTCACTCTAAGTTACAAATACAGACGTAGGTCAGGCTCCTTTTGGGTGATGTGTTTCAACTGTCAACGACCGTGAGTGTGCGGACTCCCGATTACATGACGATTAGGCGGCTTCATTTACTGAACAACATAATGTTGGTAAGCTCATGATACACGCTTTGCAAAATACACGAACTGACTGCAGCAGAGTCCTCCAAGAGATGCTACTAGTCGCTCAGCCACTCGAATTTCCCACCATTTCATGCATCCTCGGGTTATTGGAAAAAGTCGTAAGACTCTGCCATTTGGCTTTTTCCTGAGAAAGATGGATTCGATTCACACCACCACCACCGCCACCGCCACTACCATGACCACGACCACCACCAACACCACGACCACATAGTCTGTCTTTCGACAGGTCCATTGCCTCCTCCAAAGCAAGTTCTCCAGAAGCTTCAATCTTGTGCTTCCTCTGTCAGCTTCCAATAACTTTTCGTTTCCCTAAGGTCACCTAATAGCTGCTTACGTCTTCTTCCTTGTCTTTCCATTCCTTCGAAATTTACTTCCATCCATCTTTCAATAAAGTGTGTTAGGCGGTAGTCCCTACGCAAGATGTAACCACACCAATTAACCTTTCTTCGTTTTATTGTATGTAGGATGCTCCTTAACTCTTCGTAATACTTCTTCGTTTTATTATATACCTTTACATATATTTTATTATATACCTTTGAATGACGAAATAGTTGTTAGGTTTAATAAGATAGGCCTACTTGGAAGGATGTAGAAGGGAAGCTATCCGCTAGGGTAGATTTGCAATACATACCTCGAGGGACTGAGGAAAGTTACGACCGTCCGTACAGCAGTGACATGAAGCTGTTACGAGGGTCACTATGAAGGCTGCATCCTTTGTCTGCGACTTGAGCATACATGTCCAATACCTTTGCAGTTATTAGTTTCTTATAAGCTTATGCAATGAACAAATTACTATTTTCAGTTCACAATTTCACGCAAATATTCTTTCTTAAGTACTGGATTTATTCGAAAAGGATTACTGATTTGTAGTTCTGGAAAACGGAATGATTTTATGGACATTAATTCTAGGTCTAGTATACATTAATACATCAAATTCAGGGGTAAAATATTTAAGTATTCTGAACTAACAAATGCGAAGCAGCAGTGTAAGCATTACGCCATTTATTCTGGTCTAGATATTATTAACTGGCAAGTGCATAACGTTAACACAGATCCCAATACTGCATACAATTCCCACCTCTGATAAGAATTCTACACAATATTGGGAGACGTTTTGAAAGGAAAGCAGGTTGCCTATCTTAGAGATCGCACGAGAAAGCACCGGAGAAACTCCAATTAGTGCAGCCAGTTTCCTGACAGAGAACAGGAAGCGAATGAAAGCCAGATCAGCAGGAAAGTGGAGAAGGCATCCCAGCGTCACTTTCTTCTCTCCATTTCATACACGGTAGATCGGTTTCTGATTCTGGGTCAATTGATTGGGCGTCGTTGTACAGCAATAAGGTCACTAAAGAGACTTAGACGAACTGCGAAGTCTGGAGAAATGGTATAGTCTGAGAGAAGGTGGATATAGCCACCATGCGGGGCTCTTAATTTGTGATACATCAAATCTAAAATCGTTTAATCCACTTCTTATGAACTACTAACAAAGTGCATGTTCATCTTTCGGCCCTAACGGAATATAAGGGTTTTAATGAATTCGGAAAGCCGCAACTGCACGTATGATAACGTACAGTGACCTGGATTCCTAGAAGTAGAAGTAAAGGTAAAGCAGTCCCGTTACAGGCCTGGAGTGGCCCACAGTGTTCCAGGAAGTGAAGGTTCCCAGATTACATGACAACAGCACAGGATGGTGGTAAGGTTGCCAGCCCTAAGCACCAGCCGCCTTTACCCCCCAGGAAATGCTCCTGGTACTCATTTCTGTTAGAGGCTGAGTCGACCCCAAGGCCATAGTGCGATCGGAAGGATTATGTGGTGGGAAATCAGGAATTGGGGCAGAGATTTTTCACTGTTTCACAGATTTTTCCTGTAAGTATTAATTCTGTAGACCTATATGACAGACAATGAATAATACATGCAACTTCCGCTTTTACTGTTTAGGAAATACACCTTCGTTACAAACTCCAGGACTTATTCTATAAATAATAAGGTAAAAAGGAAAATCAGTCCCATTATAGGCCCGAGGTGCCCAGAGGGTTCCTGGAATTTAAGGTTCCCAGATTACGTGACAATGGCCCAGGATGGTGGCAAGGTTGTCAGCCTTACGCACCGGCCGCCTTCACCCCCAGGAAGTGCTCCTGGTACTCGTTTCTGTTAGAGGCTGATTCGACCCCAGGGCCATAGTGCGATCGGAAGGATTATGTCAATGAAAAATTCCAATGACACCATCTAGAATCGAGCCAGCGACCTTCTGATTTGTAGCACAGCACCCTAACCACTGTGCTACAGCGGTACCACCCCCCCCCCCAGAAGTGGAAGTATAGGTGGGATTACAGAATACAACACACGCTAAAATACAGGAAATGCCTAAATTTATACAGTAAACTAAAAGTTAGGATTAATGTTGCGTGATTTCTGATTTTCACGACGTTGTTCATGAAGAGTAAAATATTCTAGCTCCGTGTCGATTCGTAATTACTTATCGACGTTTCAGAGCAGCTTGCTACCTCCATTTTCCTGGTAGTGTTCATCAAACAATACAGCTACCCTGGAAATTAATACAGCAATCTCTTACGTGCACGGCCAACTAACTACCAAGAGAATCGGCGCCACAAGGCACAATATTTTGATCTTCTATACTCATATTTTGTGACATTAAGTAGTGGGGATGGAACTTTCGAAACATTTCAAGCCCGAGAGTTCCGTTCTTCTGGGATATGACACTGCGTCGCTCTGTAATCCGACGCTTTCACGGAAAGTAGTGCTTTTGAAATGTCGCAAAATTGATCGACTGCACAGCGACGCAATGTCATATCCAAGAAGAATGGAATCGTCAATCACATCGCTATAAGAACCTCAAAATTCGCATATTTAAAACATAATCCAAAGTATTATAATATTATATAAATATATTATAGAATGGGGGTGGGGCACGCGGTGGTGCAGTTGGTTGAGGCACTGTGCTACAATCAGGAAGGTCGCGGGTTCGATTCCCGTTGATGTCATTGTAATTTTTAATAGACTGAATCCTTCCGGCCGCACTATGGCCCTGGGGTTAACTCATCCTCTAACAGAAATGAGTACCAGGCTTTTCTCCTGGGGGTAAAGGAGGCCGGTGAGTAGGGTTGACAACCTTACCATCTTCATGTGCCGTTTGTCATGAAATCTGGGAGCCTCAACCTCCTGGAACCCTCAGGGTCTGTCCAGGCCTGTAATGGGATTGCTTTACCTTTTTTATATTATAAACTAATAAGTTTTAAAAGTCGAAAATATAATGTCTAATGATCCGAAAAAATTGTATTATGATATCAGTCTATCAGCAGCCATAAAGAAACACTGAAATTAATGGAACAGAGATCCGTCAGTACACTGATATATAAAATGGATTTCTGCAGAATATATTCAAAGATTCTGTGGCATCACACCTGCACCTTTATAATGCATTTACTCTTCACGTACATTATCATTCCTGCGTGTTAAGGACGTAAATGTAATTCATATTATAGTTCCCTTAGTTGAATTACAAACTATCGGAACGAAGAAGAAATTTATCCCGCAATCTCCCGAACAGGCCGATCCCAGTGGCCGCGAAGTCTAAGGTGTAGGTCTGCGGCCGCTCACCTGCTGAGATTGTGGATTCGAATCCTTCCGGGGATAAGGATGTCTGTCTGTTGTGAGTGTTGTGTGTTGTCAGGTTGCGACGAGCTAATCACTCGTCCAGAGGAGTCCTACTGACTATGGTGCGTCGTTGTGTGTGATCTAGAAACCTCGTGAATGAGGAGGTCCTGGCCCACTGGGGAGCTGTTGCGCAAAATAATATATGTATATATATACCGAATAATGAGACAGATGCTTATGGGCGTGGTACGGACTGTTTCGGAAGGTGATGCTTACTCCTTCGAGATTTAAAGCAGTTAAACTGTCAATAAAAATCCAGAGAAACCAGGGCTTACCTTCATAGATTCAAGATACTGGAACAGGCAACATGTGCTTGCAATAAGGGAGACCAAACAACAGAACATTTGATCAATCAGTGCACACTACTACAAACGCAAAGAGATCTCCTCAGGAGTAACGTCCTAAAATTCGGAAACTGGCCAGCCAGCTACCACGAATTAATAAAGAAGCATTTGAAACAATTTCTAACGTTTACAAAATCAATAGACTTTGATCAGCTATAATAGGGTAAACGTGTATATTAAACTTGGAAAATGGTATGTAGTCAAACACAACTGTGTCACATGAGGTGTATTTAATGACTATATAATGAAAAACTACATGTTTCGGCCTGTACTGGCCATCTTCAGGTTGTCAGTATAGGCCGAAACATGTAGTTGTTCATTATATAGTCATTAAATACAACTCATGTATCACAGTTGTGTTTGACTACATACTATTTTCCAAGTTTCACACACACAACGGGGATGACACACTTCCTAGTTATATATAAAAAGAAACTAGGTGTCATCCTAAATGTACAGAGCTTATCCTATCGGTGTATTGTTCTAAATTGTAAAGGGAATGCAGAGACTGAGGAAGGTCACTGCATCACCTATAAACAAAACTGAACCAATAACACAAATAATTACAGCATGTAGTATTACTCCACTGTAATGGAGCATGCTTAATTAATAAAAGAATCCAGAACAATACACCTTCATTAACCTGATCGGTTTTGTTAAGTCCACCCAGAAGAAGCCACGTGTAGTAAAATATGCAAAAAACCCGTCTGGGATGCCACAACACGTGGTACTCCGTACGATCTGCAGACGGTATGAAAGGCGCCGGGATGCTTACCGGCAGCGCCACTATAAATCTGGTGACGGCGCGTCTCTTCTTAACAAAACTTCAACAATCCATAACGACAGAAAATGTTCGTACAGTGATAAAAATAATACCACCAGAAGAGGAGGTAAAATAAGAAAATGACAATCTTAATAGACATTAAAATGTAATTGTGTACTTTCATTCGTCTTGAAATTTTTCAGTTGTTTAATTAAAATATACACGCTGAAATTATATTGTTCGTTTGCGTAAATCGGTCCCTTGGACAACACTTTTTCACAATGGATGTACTTCCCAGTTACTTCCAGTGCAATTCCTGAATAATAGCTCAGCGTTTGCAATTCGGCATTTTAACTACCATCCAATTCTAGAAATATCAGCTTCCAACGCCCATTACACCCCTTTTACAAATTCCCAATGTTCAAGCTCACTGAATAATCCGATACTTCCTAGAATCGATATGGAAGTCGAGACAAAAGGGAAGATCCCAGCCCTGCCTGAATTTAAGTTTTTGTCATCCAGAAAAAGTCTGGCACTTTAACAGCTGAGCTATGCTAGTAAGTCATTAGGCTATGATTTGTAGAGATATTGGAGGTAAAGCTCCAGGAATTCTTTAAACTCGAAAATGTGGTGAGTCGTCAGCTTCATAACGCAGTAAGGATACAATCATGAGGTCCAGCTGGATGAGTGCATGCTTGTGTCAGAAGGCAGGTCCCGATTTGTAGAAAAATAGACGTCCACACGTTCCCTTCAGGAACCGAACTATGGTCGTGTGTCATGCAGCTTGTCACAGCACCGCTATAACAGGAAGCGGTACTAAAGAACTCCCTTTTCACTTCTCTAAATGCCTACATGGTAACTTACCACGTCCGTCGGTATACTTCCGAATCGTCTGTAATCGCCTTAAAATCTGGTGCATAACCTAAGCTTTGATAAAATCCCATTAAATAAACCAAGATCCAATGCTGAAACTCCAATTCAGCTTACTGCACAGAACATCTGTTTCACTAAGTCCCTCAGCAAGGGAGTTCTGTCGTACAGGAAGTCTACGTATGAATATATAGCACTTACAGGCTCTTGTATGAAATACGGATAGTTGAACTGCAGGGGGGGACAGACTCTACATTCCCAGCGTATGCAGGCTTCCTATGCGGCATTGCTCTCATAACAGCTGCTGTTCTCAGATAAAGGTACAGTCTGTATTACTGATCTTGTGATATTAGCCGATTTACTATAGGCATATAAAAATCACGCAACGTACTGAAAAGTATCAGTATGAACAACTTCCATGTCTGCTGCTAGTATCTCCGCGTAGACAAATTTTGACTCCTAGGAAGTACATCGTGTTCGTGGTCAGTTAGAACAGTTATTACTCTCTGCAATTAACGTGACCAAAACATGCAATGTACGTAAACGTACAACTGAAGCACGTTCGTACAGTGATGTTGTATTGGAAAAGCAAAGCGTATTACATATCCTGAGTGTGTGTCTGTAGCCTTAGGTATCCAGCACGCAATATGCATGCGCCATATTGTCATCTTTGGCATGTCCGGCTGTACAAACTTTTTGCACATAAACCGAACGATTTTCGAACAAACGTTACTGAATATAAATAAAAAGTGTGTTTTGATTTCCTCTACAAATTGTGTCCGAAACACTTCTCATTCTAAGATGAACTGAGAGAGATATGATCAAAAATGTATATCGGTCTTCATGCAAAGTACCCGCTATTATTGTCCGATTTTAATGAGACTTGAATTCCCCTGACAGATGTTCGAGAAATATTCAACTGGGAGTCGAGTTGTTTGAAGCGGACTGAAGGACAGGCGGACGGACGGACAGGCATGACGAAGCTAATAGTTGCTTTTCTCAATTTTGCGAACGCGCCTGATAATACTTACTTTAAAATGGATGTATTAACCATAACTGGCTTGGATGAAATTAGAATCCACTGGTAGACTTTCGTATTGAACTTCTGTATTCCGCGAAACCGGGGAAGTATTTGGCTATTAAGACAACAGTCGTAGATGAATTGTCTGTTTTTTACGAGCCGAGTAAAAAATAAATAATGAATCATCATGTTGCCAATTATTATGTTCATCTACAAGACTTGTCTGCCTCGCATACGGAAAAAATTTGAAAAAAAACACGAATTTTAGCTTTTTCTAAGAATGTCGTTTTTTATTGTTGTTCCTGCTACTTAATGCTGCTTCAAGAACCTGTGTTTTCTGTACAGGTTTCAGTAAACAAGTCTGTCTTTGCCGGAAGAGCTATGTACTGCAATGTAGCTATGTAACAACTAAACGTTACACAAATGTCCAGGCGTGTTGAATCCCTCAGTTAACGAGCAATGAATCCTGCAAAATTAGCCGCATTCCTTCTAAATGACGCTACTGTGACATGGTTTGTAATTAGTGACATTTGTTCTATTCCGGCCAGAAATTAATCAATTGCGTACAGCACAATAGCTCCAGCATGTTCCGGAGAGAGGTACAAGCAAATGTCACATTCCCTCTGTACCCGTTATTTCGTTACCACAAAACAAGACATGCTATATAGGCCTATGATTAGTAGTGAAACCAACATCCGTAATATCATCTAGATTTCAATTAAATGTGAATACCAAACACTGTTTTAGGGCAAATATTTGTGGTAAGAATGAAATGAAATTGATCTCATTGGTGCTGTGGTCTCCCCTGATGACAGATGACTTCAAAGCCCTGGTGCTTAAGACTGAGAAGGGAAAACCGAAGTGCTTGGAGGATTTGTGCGCCACAAATGCAACCAGTACTAACATGGAAATGAACCCAGGTCTTCGCAGTGAAAAGTCTGATAATAATCACCTGAGCACTGATACTGACTGGTTATGTGGCATTAGGGGAAACTTCGAAACTGGTATGTCCAATAACAAATGTAGTGTTAACACTAAAACACGCAATACGTGAATGTAAAAGTATCACTCCGTTTAATTATGCGCCACGCCTTCGAAGTGTATTGGGGGTGGAAGTATGGTTACAAGCATTCGTAACCGCAGCACTTGATTGAGGCAAGTGGTCAGCTTCACGTGCCAGCCGCTCTGCTGCGGGGAATGTTCTGTTCGTATGGAATACGATGGATGTTTGGATGCCAGAAACAGCGTAGACATGTCAGAGAAGAAAACAATGTATAACAAATAAAAGGACCGTCTTAAATTAATGTATCAGATTTACCAATCTTTGTATGCGTCATCCCACTATGCTATAATTATATACAATAAAGAGTCGGCATACCAATGTACTTTCATTCCAGGTGTTTTTATTTTCAGTGGCTTAACTGAAGACATCCTCAGACAGACCATAATTTGTACTAAGAACAGTAAGAGTGACACTTCCACTGCATTTAACGTGCCATGGGCTACCTGACAATGGCTGCATCCAGCCGATACATTAAGAGGAAGAAAACATCGAAAATGTCCACTGTAATTTGTCTTTTATTGGAAATGATTGTTGGGGTTTTAACAACTTGTCATACACAATACACTTGAGGTAGGAGTATATGTGTTTTTTATTTAATAGAACAACACTCCAAGTTTTTGTTACATACCTTACAGGTGCTCTATGTGTGCACCCTTTGTGATTCTACAAACATCAACACGATAATGAAATGTAAGCACACAAAACGCCTTCTCACTGCCGTTCGCCGCCATCTTAGTAACTGCGCTTCAAGCGGAGAAATGCATAATTACTGCACACCGCATTTCATAAAAGAAAGCTTTGAGAATTTCTAGATCCATCGGTGCAACTACACACTCCTATCTCTAGCGTATTGAGTATGACAAGTTGCTAAAATCCCGACAATCATTTCGAATAACTCTGTATATATATTACTAGAATAATAAATCGGCATGCAGTAAAGGACTGAAGTTCCTAGAATCTACGTTACATTTTAGTTTACAAACTTTATGTTTGAGAGAAGAGGTTAACAAAGGGAGAAGATGATTGTGCTGGTAAAAGAGAGGAAAGAGCTGATAAAACGTCCAGTCATAAACCTCACACTTCAGTTAATTCTACCACTTGCCTAGATACTCCGATAATCTAACTTTCTGATTGCTTTCTCAGTATATTATATTCATTGTTACCATTACATTCGTAGGATATGTTAGTGCGGATTCATACCACGGAATGTTTAAATACTTATGGAGATCAAACAGCCTGGCGGGCGGAAAAACAGACGTCTGTTCCCAGCAGACTTTCGTATGCATTATGTACTCATATCTAAAAATCTATTTTAAGACAATGATAAAGTAGATTTAATAAAAAAAAACAAGACTCTTACAGAAAGGAGACAATGTCTTCTGAAATCTGAATGTTTAGAAATACTTTTTAACTTGACTTTTGAATTTTCTTCATACAGTCTCCAAATAACCAGAAAACCACAGTCATCAATTCTATAACAAATAGGCGTATTTAACAATCGTCAGCTACAAAATGGGGAGAAACCCCTCCATGTTATACATGTCGGCAGCGCTGCAGAGCTAAAGAAGTTGCCTTTGCCCCAGGCGGTACGAGAAATGGAGAACTTGCTATATTGCACGCAGACTTGAAGTCATCGTTTTGCATTCAAAAGTGGTATGTAGTATAAGCACGTGATAAGGAATGCCTCTTGTAGCTTGTAAGCGAAATGTGTCTTCGTAATGAACAAAGATATTGGAAGTAGTTCATAATAAGAAAGGAGGAATTTAAACAAGTGTTGAAGAATAAGGAGTACAGGAATTTCAAAAGTCAGGACCATTACCACAAGAATCTTTTCAATACATATCTAGCACCAAATGCCCTACATTGAAAGGAATCCTGATATTCGGAAAGGGTTACTTAGAAATGAAAGCTAGAGTTTTTACAATCTGATACAAATCATTCCGTCGAATTTCTTGTCAATAAAAATGTACTTCCACAAAATTCGTACAGACGACATAACGGGTCTGTAAGATTATCGGACTGGAAATAGGAACTTTTGGATAAAGGTATGTAAAATGCATTCCTACAAATTCTTAAAAAGTAATGTTTGTAAGTAAATAGTTACAAACGTGATAGTACGAAATTTGAGCTTAACATCTCGTAAAGTTATATACAGAGAAGTTTATCCCCAAATATGATATTACGAATAATAATAATAATAATAATAATGCATTCTGGATTGTGATAATGTGCAGTACTGCTGCAGTATACGTACGTTTCACACGTTCCTACTGTCTCCATCATAAAGGTAGGAAATATCATCTTTTTTTAATGACGGGAAATATAGGATTACTTAAATGCATGTACCCTTGTACTCGTCTACATGAATCTATATTCAGAGCACAGTAAACTTCACAGTCAGAACCGTGCAGTCCTTAAATCTCAAATAAAAAAGATAATCAGTAAATTACTGCAATTGCAAGAAATTCATAAATGTAACATTAAGAACACAGTATCTGTAGGAAATGAACTTCCTTTGTACACGAAAAATAGATTTCATCAGTAAATGTACGGGCAAATTTGTCATTTAAGGAAAGGAGGTAAAGTTCCACTGGTGCTTAACGTCGTCACTAGATGGAGAGAGTGATCAGCTTCACGTTCAGGCCGGTGTAACTCCCGGGGGAACAGCCCCCTGCAGCATTGATTATCAGCCTGGAAGAGCTCCAGAGGCTGTGTGGACTCTGAAGAGGAGACAAATATCCTGCCTCTATGAAGCACCATGCCAAAAACACACATTTTATTGAGACTGAGGTTCGTTTTTCTTTAAATGTGTCTGGTAACACAGATTACTTATTACCAGTACGCATCCATCATATTTCCTTACTAACTGCGTGCTTCTCCGCCGGCAATCCAATCACGATTCCTCGTATGACCAGTCCGTATATTAAAGGATATATCCACTAATTTGGCCGTTTTATTGTCACGGAGTTCACGCATTCCCAACGCGTTTAAATGGATTAGAGTTCGATTTTCCGGAGGTCTGTGACCGATAACGCTGTCCAGTAGGCAACAGCTTCAATAAAATGTCCATGTTTCTGATATAAATAGAAAGACACGTTGCACACAAATTTTTTAAAAGGGTAGTAAACCACAACATTCGTAAATACATTAAAAATATTTGTTGGTGGCAGGAACCGTCATTGTCACAAAAAAGGGCGTCCCTTATTAAGGGTGAAGGACCGTACGCCACAAATAAAATATTTGAACAGGGACAAGTCAACAAGACATATAACTGCTCTTACTCCAAGGTGCAGGGTATTTCGTGACAGTTGATAGTTGGCCAGTCGCTCAGCAATCGCCTGTTGTTCCTGTTTTCAAAAAAGCTTATCATTAGACCCAATTTTTAACCAGTTTAACCGAGTCCATTAACTCACATCTTATTTCTTTACAATAAATTTTAATATTATTCTCCGACATAAGCTTAAAGCTCATGAATGGTCTACTTCATTGAGCCGACACGCGATAAATCGGGTGCACATCTGGACATCCGGATGAATATTTTAACAAGTGACAAAATAACGGCAAAGCTGTCCCTGCGCAAGCCATGGAGACACAAGGAGGAATAGAGGTACAACTTCCCTCATTCTCAACTCTGGTGCTAGATGGAAGTATGGCCAGTTTCACGCCCCGACCGATTTGTCTCCCCTCTTCTCGGTACCATGTGAATAGTACGCTGGGTCTTCATGTTTGCACCGTGCATCAATTACAATTAAACACTTGATTATCCAACTTATGCACAATATATAATTTGTAGATACAATTAAAATTATAAAATATTTAAAAGTGCTCCAGCATGTTTCGGATCACAGAGGATCCATCATCAGGGAGTCTTGTACAGTGCTTGGCTAAAAATTACAAGAATGGTTCCATCGTGTCCGTTGACATGGACAAGGTCGATGTTGTGGCAGCATATTCTAACCCGTTGTGCTTGTGTGTAGTTCACTGTATAGGAAGGCACACAGGTTCTATCGTGTCCGTTGACATGGACAAGGTCGGTGTTATGGCAGCATATTCTAACCCGTTGTGCTTGTGTGTAGTTCACTGTATAGGAAGGCACACAGTGCCTTCCTATACAGTGAACTACACGCACACACACACACACACACACACACACACA
>Ga0131853_10003747_pt1 | contig 27338 bp, 14 predicted proteins | sample TergutLab28metaG_FD_92764 | JGI IMG/M metagenome (GOLD analysis project Ga0131853, IMG submission 92764) | Labiotermes labralis P1 segment gut microbial communities from Petit-Saut dam, French Guiana - Lab288 P1 (version 2) (version 2) | ecosystem: Host-associated > Arthropoda: Insects >...
AAAAACACCCCCCCCACACAAAAAAATAATTTTTACAGAGAGCGCAGATGCAAAATAAAAGAAAAAAATTTTTTGGGGGGGGGGGGGGGGGGTTGGGAGGGAACCTGAGCCTAATAAATGTGTGAATATCTTTAGGTAAGGGTTTGCCCCTGTGCTTAATTAAGTACCACGTCATTAAGCCATATGGACACACGTGTCGTCTAAATTATATTTAAAAAAAAATTTTTTCTGCTTCAGTACATACGTGACTAACAACGCAGTCTGTCTCCATTTTGAAGACCGATCATGGCAAAAGATCGTCCCTAAGTGTAGGGTTTTGTACCAGTTGTCTGTTTTTTGTCCTCTTTTAACTGAAATTGGAATGTATCGACAGAGAGACGGATATAAAGAAGTTACTAGTCGGTTTTTCCATGTCAATGAACTCCATTAATGTACATTATACAGGCCTTTATGTCTTCACTTAGCGCAGCAGAGGGAACCCTGTGTTTCTGTTAGTAAGAACTGTCATTTACGTTGTAAAAGGATACAAGGTTGCTACTTCGTGATGTACTGCACGGAAATTACTTTTTTACTTTCAAATTCCCGTACGTCTTTACCGTAATTGAATATGCACCCCATAAAAAATGCACCGTCTTCCCTACGCCGATATTCACGAAACTCGAAAATGCTCAAAAGCATTAAGTGTAAATCTCTTATACCAAATTTCATCTACATCGGAATATGAACGTGTAAAGAATAGGCATAAATTCATTCACACCCCGAACTAAAGTTTAACTTTCAGTCGCCTGATTTCACGAAATTCATAATCACGAAATCAGATCTGTGGACGTTTCCTTTTCTAAATGTTATCCAAACAGGACAAGAAGTGTAGAAAATGCTGGCCAATTTCATTTACTCCTTTAAGAAGAGTATCGTTTTCGTTATACAATTTTATCAAACTCAAAAAAGTATAAAGTTTTTGAGACATTCTTCATGTTTGTACCGCACGTCAATGACGATTAAAACACTTTATTATCCAACAGACGCACAAATGTATAATTCGTAGATACAATTAGAATTATTATAAAATATTTTAAATATTTAAAATTGCTCCAACATGTTTCGGATCACAAGGGATCCATCATCAGGGAGCTCTATACAGTGCTTCGCTAAAATTGCAGTAATGGTTCTATCTTGTCCGTTGACATGGACGTAGTCGGTGTTATGGCAGCATATTTACCCGTGGCGCGTGTGTATACTGCCTCTCTAGACTGTGCAGGACACACACGCACACACACACACACACACACTATGGGCAAATATGCTGCCATAACACCGACTACGTCCATATCAACAGACACGATAGAACCATTACTGTAATTTTAGTCAAGCACTGTATAGGGCTCCCTGATGATGGATCCCTTGTGATCCGAAACATGTTGGAGCAATTTTAAATATTTAAAATATTTTATAATAATTCTAATTGTATCTACGAATTTTACATTTGTGCATCTGTTGGATAATAAAGTGTTTTAATTGTTTTTGAGGCATCTTCTATATCAGATTTTATCCTCAAGGGAAGAACATGTAGAAAATAAGACAGAATTTCATTTATGCCCTTAAGTAAAGCATGCCTTTTACTGCACCCACAACTGCCCAACGTCATTACGTGTACCGATTTTCATCTAAATCGGCCGAGATATTTGGGAGGTACGGATAGAAGCTCATTGCGACCCCTAAGTAGAATATGAATGTCACAACCTATTTTCAAGAAAATCACACACGTGTAGAGAATATATGTACAGACTTTTACACAAATCAAAACGAGTTTCGTTGCTGGTACTTTATCATAGACAGAGAGACAGACGGCGAGTCGGGACTGATGGTTGTGGTCGCCACATAAGGCGCTCTATTTTACATTGTAAAGAAGGCCTAACAACTTTTGTTTCTTGCGAGAATTATATGTAATATACAACTACAATATGTGGAGAAAATGCAGTCTTTCTGACGATGTGCCTGGCCTTACATTTGTCTTTAGACCAGGCCAGACAACCACGCGACCCACACAGCTGAATAATGTGACCATTTATATTTTCAGACTTACAAATTTTTGCTGCCCATTCTATTATTTTAGTTGCACATTACGCCTAAGATACCCTGCAAAATTAAATAAAATGGGCATTTTACATCCGTGAGTTTTTCTACGTTGAAAATTTAAAAAATGCAGAAATATGAAGAAATTTGACATCATGTATAACACACTTTAAAAAGTAACGTTGGATTTCGGATTTTTTCCACAAAGTTTTTTGACTTTGAGAGGCCCGATTTTGACTTTGCAGCCAATTTGCATTAGAAAGTTAAAACCTCTGTCTCAGTACCCAGTAAATTAAACGTTTTTCGGCTCCCACAATCGGTCTGGAAGCTGTGGAGAAGAGAAGGTACCAAACGTTAGGCCCAAATATATACTTTGTTAGGCCTGTCAGTGGCAATGTACCCTTCGCCAAGAGGACGCGGATCATTCTCCGTACATAAATGTGTCTTGGAATATCTTTATGCCTTCTATGCACAACGTACGTAAAATGAAGCCTCGGTGGGGAATTTGTGTGTTTTTTCAAGGTTAGTAACCGAAGCTATTGGTAGGATTTCGAGAAACTCTATCTTCTTTCGTTTCGTATTGGTCAAACATCTAAATAAAGCTTAAATAAAAATAAATTATATGGTGTTTTCACTCTACATAATTTAGAGTCTAGTTGAAATTACATAGTACATTACTATTGGAAATACTTTCCATCATGGACAGTATTAAACAAACTGTTTGACTCTGTACAGAGGAAATAGTGTAATAATGTAGTTCTGTTCCTGATTAGTAACGTAAAAAATTGTGAAATTAATTTCCGAAGAGCGAGTGCGTAATAGTGTGAATGAAAGGAAACCACGTGAAGTCTTTAGAACTTTAAAAATTTAAAACAATTTATATATTACATTATATTAATTTAAGTACAAAACACCCATTCCCTGCATGTTCTTAGCTGTAATTTAGAATAACCGCTGTTGAAACTTCTTCTTTAAATAACCAGTCATCATCATCATCGGCTCTACACCCCAGGGCGGGCTTCGGTCTCCTCAAGCAAATGTCGCCAGCGTCCTCTATCCTGGGCATCCGCCCGCCACTTTCTACAACTCAGTTGCCTTGTGTCTTCCTCCACTCCGTCAATCCATTTTGATTTCGGTCGGCCACGTCCTCGGTTACCTCCAAGGTTTGTCCACAGTATCTTTTCAGGTAATTCGTTTTCATCCATTCGCACAACATGGCCCGCCCACCTCACTGGATTTTATTACGTTAATTATGTTTGGTTCATTGTAAAGCTCTTCCAGTTCCCTATTTACCGCTTCCGCCACTGCCCTCCCTCGCATATCGTACCAACTCGTACTCTGCGAAGGATTTTCCTTTCGAAGATATTCAGTCTTCTTTCATCATTTTTTGTCCTAGTCCAGGTTCCTGCGGCTTATGTAAGTATTGGCCTCACAAGTGTTGTATATATAAGAATTCTTGTCTTCCTGGAAAGTGACTGTGACTTAAACTCACTTTTTAGTCCAAAATATGATCTATTAGCCGCTATAAGCCGGTTTGTAATTTCTTCTGAGACATTACTGTCGCCATTCACCAATGAACCAAGATATGTGTAGCTGTCAACTCTTTCAAAGTTGTATCGTCCTCAAGTCACTCAATTATTTTACCAACCACTGCACTTATATAAATTTATAAAATTTACGCATCCATAACAGGGCACTCTTGGCAACACAACACAACACGGCATGCTGCCATAAAACCAATTGGAATGGTGAAATTAATATGACTTTTAATAGTGTAACTTTAGCAAGGACGATATAGCTCCCTGATGATGATCCTGGGACCTAAACACGTAGGAGCGTTTTTAAAGTTTTAAGGTGTAAATTTTATAAATTTATATAAGTGCAGTGGTTGGTAAAATAATTGAGTGATTTAACAACATGCACGGTATAAAAACGAAAATAAAAAATTGTATCGTCCTATTTGAATGGCGCGCGGTTTGCTGCAATTCTGAGTGCTGGGTGCTACAATATATTTGGTTTTGCCTTCGTTGATGACTAATCCCACTTCTTTACTTGCCTCTTCGAGTAACTGAAAACCTTCTTTCACTGATGCTAGAGCCCTGTCAATGATAACTATGTCATCAGCGTAGGCCATAAGTTGGACCGATTTGTAGAATGTGGTGCCTCTTGTTTGCGTGCCTGATTTTCTAATTGCTTATTCCAATACTATATTAAAAAGTAGGCATACCAGTGTGTCTCCTTGTCGGGCACCCTTGTGCATTATAAAAGGTGCTGAGAGCTTAGACTGAATTTTAATCTGGCTCTGCGTGTGAGACATTAACAGTCTCACTAAGGTTATTAATGTCTGTGGAATATTTAGTTCATTCATGGCTGTATACATTTGCTCCCTATCAATGCTCTCATGCGCACTTTTGAAATCAACAAAAAATAGGTGGATGGAAGTTCTAAATTCTTAAATCTCTTCTAAAATTTGTCGCAATTCAAAAATCCTATTTATAGCCGACTTTCCTGGGTGAAACCCCGCCTGTTAATGTCCAAGCTCTCTTTCTACATGAGAAAGAAGTCTTGTGAACAAGATATTAGAAAATACCTTATATGCTACATTTAACAGAGTGATTCGTCTATAGTGAGCGCATTCCAACTGGTCACCTTTCTTATACAGTGGACAAATAATTCCTTAAATAACCTGAGTAATAACTGATTTGTGCGCCTCTGGAACTTTTGTGGAAGGAGTCAATACTGGGAACATTCCCCCCTGTTTCCAAACACTCCATTAAGCTCTTTCTTCCAGGGTAAGTGGCTGGTGCGTGAAGATGACAAACAGCATCTACCTAGTGGCGATGTTAAGAAAGAATTGTGTTTTATTTTCACCGACCTTTCCCTCTTCATTTTGTTTTACGACACTCACCAAACGTACTGTCAAAAGTGGAGTAGTTCTTAATAAAAATAAATACGAAATAGTCTTTAAAAATGTTCTAGTGCGTTTCCTTTTGAACTTCACTTTAGAAAAACTCATTGGAAGTGTCCAAGGAAACTAGGAGGGACTGTAAATACCAGATTCTGCCTCATGCAAATATTTTGTTGGGCGAAGCCATGAAACGTAGGGAACCACAAAAAAATCCCTAAGAAATATAGCGTCAATTTTGGTCTATAAACTTAGAAAAATCCTAAGCAGACTTACGTCTACGCAAGCCTATTAGCTTACTCGATATTGCAAATGTGCTGTGCAGAATCTGGGTTCGAATCGTGGGGACTCTGAAATTTTTCCTCTTGTCCCCTGTGTCAAAACTGGCAGTGGGGTCTACCCAGCCCTCTACCCAAAGGGCAACGAACTTTCTTTCCCTGGACGTAAAGCGTCAAGATTTTAAGCTAACCTCTCACCGCCGTTCAGAGATGATATATCAGAAAGACTGGAATTCTAACTCCACTCTCCTATACGTCATTCCTGGCGTCAAATTTGATTAATCACTAGAAAATGGATCTTTAGTTTGTCACTTACTAGAATTCGGAGCAAAATCATGAAGAATGTCAAGAAGATTTTTAAAAATGTAGTAAAATACAGAACATCTGCTGATGCCCCTTAAGCTTAAACCGTTCTGTTGTAATGGTTCTCATGACGGTGTGCTGAGAGGATCAAGTTTTTTAACATTTATAAATATCAGCTCAGAATCCCATGTCTTTACCTCGCGGTAAAAGTCGGGATTTTTTATTCGCGAACATTCACAATTAAAAATTTCTGCATAAGGATTTTTGTAGAATCTTCAGCTTTAAAATTTTGCTTCAAAGGCCCACTCGTGTCCATCGCGCGCTCTGTTGGTTTACACTGCCACGCTGATGGATCACACCTCGTGAAACATCATTCGTTTGGGCAACACTGGAGCAAAACCTAGGAGGTGGCCGAGAGTACAAATATAACAGAGTGGAAACAGTTATTCGTGAACGTTTGTAGATGCAATGGACTGGTTTCTATGGCGATGGAATGTTTAAACTTGGGCCAAGTTGGGAAAAACGCGTCAATATTCTGGGGGATTATGATGAAAATTAATTATGCTTTAGCGAAAAAATTAACTTTTTAATGACTTTCTATCGCTTTTATGACCTAGGAAAACTTGACTGATGGAAAAGCCCTCCTCGACTGAGAGTCTTTGAAGGCAAACGCGCTTAGGAGAACATTTTGACCTAACACACAGAAAGTAAAGGGTGGAGAAAAGTTCATAATACGAACTCCGCTGTTTTTACTCTTCTCTTAATAGTATTTTGTGGTAAATAAAAAAAGTCCTGGATATGTAAACGTATGTGGGAGACAAAATTTTGAATCATAAAACATGAAGAGGGGACTGCGGCAGGAGGAAAACTGGTATTAAAATGAAACTTAATATAAAAAAAAAGAGATCTGAAGGTACTGAATAGATTCAGCTGACTCAGAATAAGGTGAGTTTCTAAAAGTTTCTTTTTCGGCTAAAATTCTAGAGCAGGGGTATCAAACACGAGGACCGCCAGTTAATATTATATGGCGCTCTCTCTTTGATTAACATCTAATTATATAAGGTGACCCGAATCATTAATCGAATCAGGTGTTTGATTTGAAATGTTTCTGCGAGTGTAAAGCCTCAAAAATGTTCCATATCTTTTGATGGTGACGTACAACATACGTCAACGGACAGAGATAATAATGTAATAAGTTTTAAATTAAGTAATTATAATACATTTTCATTTTGTTATTAATGTGTTAATTATTCCCAATGACGTGCTTACTTGCAATGAAAATGCTTGCCCTCTTTATTTCTTAAAACTGGGTGCGTCCCACTTTAACTTTACAAATTATCATTTTATACCCGCTCAATTTGAATTGTAGACCCATGGCCTTGAGCGTTATTGCTACACCAATCTGCTCTGCTTTTGTTTCCAAGCGCTTGAATTCCTAAGAAAAAGGTGTTTACAGGCAACAGAAGCAACGGGAAAATGCGTCATTTCATATGCCTTAGTCTGTGGTGGTACGGAAAGTAGAAGTGTTAATATTTGATGCTTTTTGGACCGTGCATCATTGTGATAACTGAAGAATAAAAACCAATTAGATGCCACTTATTACTTGTACTTTATGGTACTTCTTATGGACTCAACATGTTTCGGGCACTACTATGACCATCATCAGGAGCTGACGACTATAATGTTGATTACCACATTGGTCGTCTCTTTCTTTGGTTGCTGTAGGTTAGAGGTAAGGTGCGGTTAGGCTGGAGTAGTGTCCGGGCTATAACCTGCAGCCCAGACACTACTCCAGCCTACTCGCACCTAACTTCCAACCTACAGCAAACCAAAAAAGAAACGACCAATGTGGTAATCAACATTATAGTCGTGAGCTCCTAATGGTGGCATAGTAGTGCCCGAAACATGTTGAGCCTGTAAGAAGTACCATAAAGTAATAAGTGGCATCTAATTTGTTTTTATTCTTCAGTTATCACAATGATGCACGGCCCAACAAACACCAAATTCCAATGTCAGTCTCTAATTAAAATGACGATTAACCTTCCTGTTAAGAAAGGCGGATAATTTCTGACTCTGCTCAGCCATTAAGCAGAAGCTCTTCAAGACGAACCTTTCTTCATGAAATTAGTCACAAGATTGTGATGTAAATTTCCTCACTCTATTCATGAATATTAACTTGTTATTAGAGTCATAGTTTGGCAGAAATGTGTCCTGAAGTGTCATTTAGATAGCGTTAAATATTCATATTCAATTTAAACTTTAACAGCAGAAACTAATTAACAGTGCAGCTGTGTATGCGAAATTCTAGGAAGTCTATAGGCTACATAGAAAATTTGAATGAAAAATTTTACCTATTTACAATTACAAACAAGGCAGCTTTGCGAAAATTTTAAGTTGAAGCCTGTATGTGATAAATGTATGTAGTGTGCTATATTTATGCTATCAGTGGATATCGTGCGCAGAATTAAATAAATTACATAGGAGAATTAACGGCAATTTTTTATAGTCTTACAGTTTAAATTGGAGCATTTGAAGGAGAGTGGGCAAATCAAATTGTTCGCTGAATTTAGCTACGTATGACGGTATAGCTGTAAGTTAAACAATCTTTCTGTTAGTAATTTTATCAAAGATTGTGCGAAATTAGTGAGATGTGGGATAATCGGCTTCCTTGCCTTTCGTTATCATCACTTACCCACAGTATACATGAAAGACCATGACTGACTTGGAACGCATCTACATTTGCAAAGCACTAAGCAGTACGACGTCAGCGAAAGAGGGAGGAGATGATATCTCCAGAAGTTAGGTCTACATATGTCCCTTCCGGACTGTACTTTGAAGCTATGTAATTGATCGCCGCTTTGGCGCACGCGCCACTAATTCCTGACTAGGGGGGTACATACCACCACGTTAAACTTGTGTCGTTGCACGGGACATCGATACGTTAGCAGAAGGGTGACAGTAAGTGTAATCCGGACTGAAGCAACAGCTATAAACCACGATCAGTTCAGATGCCACAGACTGGCAGAATGCAAAGAGTGGGGCTTCCACAGACACTACTGATCAATCCGAAAAAGCGACTCGTTGCCTCGTCATGTATGCACGTCCGTCTGTCCCTCCGCCCTTTCACCAGGAACCAGTATCCTCCCACTGGACCAATTTTTATGAAATTTGACATCAGGGACATTCATTGAAGTCTGTTTCGAAAGTTCAGTTTTGGTTAAAATCGGATAAAAATATCGGGCACTTTACACGAGAATGTAATGTACACATGTGATAATATCTCACTGAATTCGTTCTAGGTAGAGAAAGGTTTCAGATAAATCATGTGGGTCCAAACCTTTTATGGGAAAGGGCTTCACCCATTATTGTGGGTTGATTCGCGGGTGGCATGTCGAAAAATAACAGTAAGTAGTAGACTTCATCATCATCACCATGTTCATGAAGGGTTAGGCGTGTTTCCTGTTCCTTAATCCTCAAGATGAAGTTGGTCCCTCCATCTCTTTCTCGGTCTTCTTTTGTTCCTTCGTCCTTTGGGTTGATATTGTAGTGCTTGTTTTGGTGATCTGTTTGTGTCCATCCTCTGCACGTGTTGTAGACTTAACCACATAATTATTGTGTGATGTTTACAGCATATACGTAACCAACTGGATTAGTCACGTCTTGCGTAGGAACTGCGCTCTAAAACACGTAATTGAACGAAATGTAGACAGAAGGTTAAAAGTGACGGGAAGACGGGGAAGACGTAAGAATTTTATTTGCCGACGTTTCGGAACACTCTGTTTCATCTTCATAGGTAAGTAGGTACCTACCTGCCTTTGAAGATGGAACAGACAGAGTGATCCGAAACGACGGCATATAAAATTCAGACGCCGGGGAATTACACAGAAAAAACGTACGATGTTCAGAACACGGAGAAAGTTTGAAATCAAGAAGACGTAAGAAGTTACTGGATGACCTTAGTGTAAAGAAAGGCTACTAGAAATGGATAGACGAAGCACTAGATCGCACTCTGTGGAGAACTCGCTTTGGAAGAGGCTGTGAACCTGTCGTAAGACAGACTACAGAATGCATACCTAATTTACAATGTGGCCGCGGGCCTTTAAACACAACTTGGCGCGCCGTATGCAGCCCGTGGGTCACGGTTTGGAGATCCATGAGCTCAAAATGGTAGAGTCAAAACAAAGGAATATATTACCTACCTCTTTCTAAAAATGATACCATTTACGATAAAATTGCGAAAATTACGGCAGACACAGACAAGACATAGATGATAGTACGTACTATGATGCAAATAACACGTATTCGATTTGCACGTTAGGTAAATAAAAAAAAAATACAGACTTCGGAATATAATATTTAATATTTACTGCTTTCAAACAGATGAAAATTTGAGGTCAAGACGCATTTTGCCTGATTGTTAATTAAGGAAAATTTACCGCCGGTTTCTTAATATTTCATACTTAATGATATGTATTTAATTACAATTACACAATAATATGGCGCCATATAGGGAGATTGTAATTGAGAGCGGTTTAACCCAAAAATGACGCAAAATCTTTGTTGTGGCGACAATTTCCTACGTAATTAAAATATACTGCTTTTATCTAGGAATAAAAAAAAATAGTATGTAGACAGATTATGAATATAAAGTTCGTATTAAATATTATTTGTAGGTTATATTTCACAAAATATTTCAAGAGCTAAATTCGATTTTATGAATGATTGATAAATTTATGAAAATGATATCGATGCAGACATTATGCAGCAAATTAATAAAAATAAAAGATAATGTCCTACCGTAGTAGCAGTAAAAACATTCTATAATTTGTATATAATATTGTGCGTATATACGAGTATATAGGCTATATAAAAAGGTAAAGCAGTCCCGTTACAGGCCTGGAGTAGCCCAGAAGGTTCCAGGAAGTTAAGGTTCCCAGACTTCATGACAACGGCACAGGATGGTGGTAAGGTTGTCAGCCTTACGCACCGGCCGCCTTTACCCCCAGGAAATTCTCCTGGTACTCATTTCTGTTAGATATAGGCTATACGCACACACAAAATTTGTACCATTACACGATGTGTGACCACAGTGGACTGAAAGGTATAAATATCTGAAAGTTGCCAACAGTTAAGATCCAAACAACCTTCAGTGTTCCACGGTACGTAAATTACTTCCTTTTTATTTTGCAGACTGGAATGTGGTGTGAGCTTCTGCTCTGGGTAAAACTGGTTACAGTAAGCGACATTTGTGAAGTAGGTGACAAAGCATCATGTTTCTTATTAACAGTCAACATTCCATCAGGCTAAATTAACCGTTATACCCTGTACATTGAAGTCAGAACATACTTACTCAAGTGTGGTAGGCTTATAGCTACCGGCACGCCTGCCATTGTTATCTGTAGGCTACCTTAATAAGAATATCGAAGTACAAAAAAAAAAAAAAGGATAAAATGTGAAATAAACAAATGAATATAAGCTACATATATTTGCTAATACGCAGCATTTCTGGCAACAATATGTGTCTCATAACCGCTGTCACCCATCCTTTGATTTAAATGCACAACAAAATATTGATACGGCGTGATTGGCTCTCCAGCGAGAAGGTTTGAAAAACCATGAGCTGCAACAATGCAAAACAGCGTAAAACACTTTGGTATTCACCGGAAGCGAATTGTGTGGTTCTGCACACGTATTTAAACCTGGCTATAAATCCCACAAGTCTGGGAAATTACTAACGTTAAAGTAGAACAAACTAAGACAATTATTCTAAAAAGTTTAATTTGTATAATATCTGGAGTCACATCTAGAGTCATAATATGAGTTCCGAGGACATTTATAGACAGTCTGTGGTCGTTAAGTGAGAACGGTAGAGTGTTTTAATGTTTCAGAGCCTTCATATTCGAGCACATGACGTTTCGTTTCCTGTGTGTTTGACATTCTGGTTTTGTCGCATGCAATTATTACGGTAAGTAGAGAATGTAAGAATGCAAAGCGTAAAATACACAGAACATAATTTTCACAGCTACACCGTCCATCTTGATAATATCAAGTCCTTTATTATCCAACTGAATACACAACTAGATTGTTTAGAAAATGTTAAAACTTACACTAAAATTTACATTAAAATGCTCCTACATGTTTCGGTTTACAACCATCATCAGGGAGCTTATAGTTTGTGCTTTGCTAAAGTTAGAGTTGTTAGAATAGTCAGTTAAAATACGTCGTTATGAATCATAAATATGCAGCCACACGACGGAACTGATTCACAACGACGTATTTTAACTGACTATTCTAACAACTATAACTTTAGCAAAGCACAAACTATAAGCTCCCTGATGATGGTTGTAAACCGAAACATGTAGGAGCATTTTAATGTAAGTTTTAAAATTTTTTAAACAATCTATTTGTGCACTCAGTTGGATAATAAAGGACTTGATACACAGAACTTGTACTTTACATATTTGCAACTTGTTTTATATAGGTGTGAAACACAAGTTGTCGCATAAGGGAAGAAAATAGCTTGCTGTCGCTGAAGCAGATAATCGGGCCTAATAGGAAGCAAGTAACAGGGGGCTGAAAAAAATTTATAACAGCGACCTTCTTGATTTTCCTTCTGCACCACACATATAACTGTTTTTTTCACGTGATCGAACCAAGCAGCATGAGCTGGGCGGGGTATGTTGCACACATTGGGAAAGAAGGAATATGTATAGAGGGTTTTGGTTGGTGGCATTGATGTAGGATAATATTAAAGTAGAACCTAAAGAAATGGAATGAGATGGCGTATTCTGACTTTATCAGGTTTATAGCAAGTTCGTAGGTCGTTTTGAGCACTATAAAAAAAAAAAAGACGGACGAGGTAGACGTAAACTTACCTGGGCCGAAGGGATTAGAGGAATGATAGGAGAAAAGGGGTTAACCGAAGAAGACTGAAATGACAGAAGCAACTGGAGGAAGAAGATAATATAATTGTAAAATGGGCGCAGGAAGATGTGGAAACATTGTACAACGTGCTAATAATAAAAAAAGATGGGTCCCATATATAAAACAAATATGTTGACCAACACAGAAACTATCAGCTCCTCACGAAGGATTCTGCTCTATGGATTTAGAGAATATTTAGAGCCAGGGACGTACTGTCTAATAAACATTCGCATAAACTCTTTCGTTTCAGGTTACGGATTTCTTCTTTCATATGTTTCTGTGGCTAGAAATTATAACGTCATAGTGGGTATTTACAACACGTAAGAGTCTCTGTAGTAGCACAGGTGTTCGGTTGGGGTGAGGTGATCGTATGGTTGCTTCTTGATTCCTGATTGGCGTATTTTGCAGCTGTCCGCTGTGTGATTGCAAGTGTTTCGGAATGTGCAGTGTCGGCCTTGTTTGTTGGGACAATCACAACACATCAGCTTAGATGATAGACAGTGGACGCCAAACAAGTTTACTTTTTTACTTTAAAAAAATATGTAAAGCTTATAAAACGATACAGCATCGTGTGGTGTAACGTAACGCTGATTTATTATTGAACATTGAGATGTTCAGAAACAAGGCACTGGAGGCTTGTGGGCCTGCTTTTCCCAGCATTTAGGGTACAACGATACATTCTTAATGTTAAAAAAATATGTAGCGATCATCCACCTGTTAATTTCTTTACTTCTAGGCTCTGTTAATTTAGAATGTACAAATTTAATTTAATTTAACTCATACAATCGTAAGTAACACAGGAAGTTGCTTCAACTGTATGATACAATAATTCTACACACTCGTTATTACAATGCTTTAGGAAACTCTCTGCAAAGTAATATTTCAGAAAAAGAAAAGACCCACAGCAAGTATATCAGTTTGTGTTCGCAAAATGAACAGTTCACAGAGAGACTTATTTCAGACCGACAGATTCAATTCGTTGCGGTTCTTCATATTCTTCTGTTATCATAATCTTGACTTATGACTAACAGAAGTGCATTTCACAACATTTAATTTATAATAGACCTTATATTCCCCTTAATGGGCCGGAATAGCTCAGTCGGTATAGCGACTCACTACGGGGTGGACGGTCCGGGGATTGAATTCCGGTAGAGGCGAGAATTTTCGCACCCATGCAGACCGCCCCTGAGGCCCAGCCGGCGTCCTATACAATGGGTACCGGGTCTTTCCCGGGGGTAAAGCGGTCGGGGCGTGGCGTTGAGCATCCACCCCAATTAGAGCCGAGGTTAAGGAAAGATTAGAGCTAAATTTATACTCCCCCTTTGGGCCTTCGTGGTCTGTTCTAGGGCGAACTTTACCTTAACTTTACCTTTAACTTATATTCCCCCTTACTGATCTGGAGACGCGTCAGGATTGTGGAAAGACACAAAATAACTCTGAAGAAAGGAAACTTTGGATAACACCTAATTATATGAGTGGGAGCCAGGATAGTTCAGTCAGTATAGCGACTAAGCGACGAAATTGATAACCCTGGGTTCGGTTCACGGAAGGGCAAAGATATATTCTCCTCTCAAAAGTGTCCAAAACTGACTAGAAGCCACGCATATTATTATTTAAAAAAAACATTCTGGGTTCTTTCTACGAAAGTACAGCGGTCAGATGTAAAGTTGGCTACTCTTCCGTGTAGTTCTGAAGTTAAGACTGAATGGATCCATACCACAATTCTCCCACTGGGACTTCATGAACCTAATAGGGACAAAAATTTACCGCTTCCTTCAACGTCGTTTACTAATCACACTACTACTTGATGCTACAAAATAATGAGTGATTAATTAAACTACAAAATATACATTTTAATGTAAATATCCCGGTTGAAATTAATTTGTGGAGTTTTTTATTACTAGCCGACACTGCAATCCAGGTACGATGAGCAATGATAAGACTGACATCTTTCGAACAAACTGGAACTTATTCCTTACTAAAACAACTGAGCGCCCAGTCAGTCTTTGTAATCCGATCAGAGTGCGTCTGCCTGTCTAAAAGTAAAAAAAGTGTTTTGTGTGGTGGGAGAGCTTTATGTATATTCAATTGGAATCTATAGTTTCGTGTTAAACGTGATTAAAGAAAAGGCAGTCTATAAAGGCTGAGAAACCAAATTACATTAGTTTGTTTGCTGGTATTACCCTTTTGTGTAACGGGAAGAAAGTGCTCAGTACATGTCACATTAGAATTTACTAAATTTTGCCTTCATAATATGTGTATAAACTAATATTCATAATGATGAAATTAAAAAAAAAAACTTTTCGTAACATCCGTTAGTGAGGAAGAAGAACGATTTACAAACTTCCTAGCCATGCTGGCACGCTTTTACAATTAGCCAATACAGTTATATATTGGTGGTTTTATAAAGGATTGGTTTATTCAAAAGGTCATTACGATTTGTTTGCCATATTTTACAATTAAACGAATTTATGTTGAACCTAAAATTGAGGAATTAATATATATGAGCTGTACACATAAAATGAAGCTTCCACTGCAAGCACTCGTAGCCATGTTCATTCTGATAGTTTCATGGCGCCAAAATAAAAGTTTTATTAAATTAATTACATTGCGATATGTTAATAACTATGACTCTTCACAACTTTTAAACATATTTATTAACACCATACTTTCACCTAAATCTAGAGGTAAGTTTTTTGCTGAGCAGGAAGTGCATGTCTTGTATTTATGGTTTATCGTAAGAAAAATTTTCCGTGCCTCGCTGTAGCCATGTTGGAAAGTCTGAAGGCCATACGTTGTATTTCAGCCATCTTTGAACGACAAAAACTTACGAGATGTACACGTCACACGAAGACTTGGTTGCATGGCGCCAAAATAAATACTAAATTATTTTAATTATAATACTGTATGTTAATACCAACGACGTTTCATGAAGTGCACAAGAATTTATTTCGATAATATTGTCAACGTAATTCTAGAGGTAAAGTTTTTTGGTGAACAGGAAGTGCGTAATTCTTATTTATGATACGACGAAGGCCTTCCTTCTAAACTTGTAGCCACGCTTGAAAAACTGAAGGCCGTAGGTTGTATTTCAGCCATCTTGAAGCCTCAATAACTTAATTATGCGAATAAGAAACGCAGTTTCGGGCACTTTCTGAGGAAGTAGTTTGAAGTGAATGTGTGGAGATATTTAGATAATTAAGTATGATAGGGTGTTTTGTTCTATGAGTGAAGATAAAATATAATAATTACTAAGAGAATTAAGAAAGGGAATACAGTGCAGTTTTCAGGTTAGTGTAGGCCTATGTAGGTCCAACACAATTCAAATACTCAACTTAAGATTTCCACGTGTATTCAGAAGGTAATTCACAAGACTCCCAGCCACGTACCTTCCGCCTTTGTTGTTAGGTTGGTGATTTTATTCCATTTCTCTAGTCAATGCCGGACAGGCCCGGTTCCTTCCACATAATCTAAAAACTGTCCATTCATATCCCATAATTTGTTTTCAAAACTATGTCTTCGGGATGAGAGATGCTAAACATGAAGGTAGTATAAATAATTTCAAATCACGTTTCTTCTTATGGTACTGTTTTTAAATAAATCATGTACTTTAACCATTATTAATAGACTCTAATCAAAATTAACAGCAGTCAGTTGTAAATTATTTGTAGCTAATTTACAAATCCGGCAACGATTTAGAAATTAATCTGAAGATTTGTTCGTTACAATTGATTCTAGTACTTAAAATTGTAGGAAAATACGTATGCCTAGGTAAATAATCATAAAAAGAATACAGTATTCTATAGTACATGCAATTTTTGTGGCCAATACATCGCCAAAGTATAATACTTCGTATCCCAACGGTTGCAATGAATTATATGTAATTGACTTTTCGAAAGGTTTGCTAGACTGACAAAAATGTATCCATTCACTTTGTGCTATAATAAGTGTGGCAAAAATGTACGTGTTTATAGATTTATAACTTACGCAATTGATATTCAATCGTCAGCATCAAAACTGTGGATATCACAGTTGCCAGCAAGTGAACACGTTTTATGCTAGATGTAGAGTGCTGTTACCGTTATTATTCAAATTAAGTAACACTCGCCGGGTTATTGTTGAAACTCTTATAGATTTTCAAGCATGGGGAAGCAGAATTCTCGTAGTTTTGTTTAGTCTAATTTGACGTTCAGGTGACTGTGTATCGTGATAAATTCTTACTGTAAAACCAATCAGATGCACTAATTTCTCAAATTTATTTTTGGAATAAAACTCTACATATTTCGGACAGTTCCTCTGTCCGAAATATGTAGAGTTTTATTCCAAAAATAAATTTGAGAAATTAGTGCATCTGGTTGGTTTTACTATAAGAATTTTGTTTAGTCATCAAGCCGTATTAGCTGAAGTTGGCCACGACAGCGTACTTATCTCGTCCAGTCGTATTCTGGTACATAACTCCTCTCATTACATAATCCTGCCCAGTACGTGCCTTGTTAGAGAAATTAAAGACGCAATATTTCTTCTCTTGAAGGCCTATATAGTCCTAAATGTATCCTTCCTTTGGGCTCGTTTTTTAAACTAATTGTGCCTTGTACGCATACCTCAAAACGTTCTTTAGAATTTAAATTTCCAAAATAATTATTTTTATTTCACAATCGGTATAACGCACGTGTCTCACAACACAAGTCTTGACCCTCTGTTCCAACGTACTCATTTTCACTAACGTTTGTTACGGCAGAGGTCAATTTTAGACCTTTTGAACCACGTTTCTTCCGACAACTGCCTTAACCATATTCATGATGTATATAAATATTCAATTTCTGCAAACTTCTAATTCCTTCCAGTCAATACAACCGGACTGTAGTTGGCATAACAACCGTAAATAATTGGTGTGAATAAGGTCTAACTTACTTACTCCATGGTGCAGAGTCCTTCTTGAGAAGCTAACTGGTTTGTAGCTAGTCAAGAAATTCCCCGCATTTCACGGAAGCCGAAGGTTCATTACCGCACTCACAAGCGTCCGCCACCTGTCCCTATCCTGGACCAGCCCAAATCCAGTCCATATACCCACATCCCACCTCCTGGAGATCCGTCCTAATATTATCCACCCATCTACGCCTAGGTCTACCCAGTGGTCTCTTTCCCTCCGGTTTCCCAACCAAGACCCTATACACCCCCCTCTCCTCATCCATATGCGCCACATGCCCAGCCCATCTCACTCTTCTCGATTTTATCACCCGCACAGGTCTGCCACAAGTAAATTGAATTACTTATAATCTGCACTACTTAAGCATCCATCTTGTTTTAAAAGATTTACCTTTACTTTAAGGATATTGGTCAGTACACAGTTCTAACGGAGCGGCCTGTGATGTTCAATCATAGAGAGACAGATGGACATGATGTATGGATAAAACGTTTACATAAATTCCAGGTTCATTAAAATGCAGTTTTTGAAATATATTTTACATCTACACGTTGTTGTCCCGTGCATGTTACATTTCTTACTAGCTGACCATGCGGGATGGACTCTAAAGAAATGTCAGACATTTGAGATTTCAGAGAAACAGGCATTCAGGTAACAACGTTATCTTAAATGTGATATTAATGACGTTTAAAGTGTTTTATCAATTAATACTGTAATTTATACAGAAGACGGAGAATGGCCATCAGTTTAAATTCTCAAAGTTTACTAAAACCATTTAATTTTGTTAATGACATTTGGTTTCTTAGACCTACTCTTACATCATTCAATATGATGTCACGTTAGTTACGATTCAGAGTTGGTCATATAAAATATTTTATGTCAGTTGGCACACATGAGCGTAAAAGTCACCACTCTCTCTGCTTTACTAACCCACTAATGTACTGCGAATCGTATTTCTTTGTTCTGCTTGTAACTTCTTATCGCTCCTATGCATGACCGGCAAACACTAACTTATTGTACGTTCATGTGTCCATTGTCATCTCTGGTGATTCAGAATTAGAATACACATATTCCACTCCCCCATAGGAAATGCTTTATGCATACCGGATGTATGAATATTTTGGATTTCATATATCGATACCCACTCGCGTTTTGAAAGAAGCAGCTTTCCTTTACATAAGTGTTTCTCGGAGTGTGGTGCGTGGCTCGATGTGGATTCACGGATTGACTCAACTGTCTACTTCAAGTTTCTCCAAATTGAAAGTATAGAAATAAAATGTACTTTATTTTTAAAACGTAAGACGTTAAGCATGATTAACTAAAAATAATTGCAGATGGCTCCATTCTTAAATTTTAGAGTGAAATTGTAGGGCGAAAGTGGCAATAATTTTAATGATGTGTTGATTTTATTAGGTGTGACGGACGAGAGGACAGAAATAAGTATACTGTTTTTCTGTTGTCCCGATATTTGGCATCTTACTCTTTCAGGAACATGTACCAGTATAAAATATCACCAAGAATAAGCGTTATTAAAACATGAAGTCGTAAAAAATCATTTTTTAAATTATCCTCATAATACCTTTTAGAATATCATCATGTTCGTTTGTAGAACCTCTAGATAGTGTCACAATTATTTCTCTGTAATAGGCCATGGAATTCACGTCTCATTTAACATTACATGACACAACGAAATACGATAAGAAGGAAACACTTTTTACGGGATCTCCTGAATCCTGTCAGGAATTAATTTCTGCAATACATTTAGCTTAATTATAGGACACTAAAATTCGTCTCCATCACCTAAGGGGGCCCTATCTTGAAGCAGTTAATTTCTTTACTAACATCTATTTTAATATAATCTTCGAAATCACGATTGACGTCTCAAAACAAATTTTACATAAATGTTATGACCTTTAATTTCCCAACATCACGACTGTCGTGGCCTACTTTATTTATTAACAATAAGAATATTACATTAATTCCATAAAAATAAAAAGTCTTTTAGCTGATAGAGCAGGGGTTTATAATAATAATTTAATGGCTTCTAAGCGCATAGAAACATACGTGGAGTAAACAACAGTATGCATAAATCTAATTTCGTTATGATTCTTATTACTTCAGCGTCATTCTGTGTGCAGTGCAATACATGTCAGACTGTGGATAACAGCCAGTATTAATACTTATAACCACAAACCCTCCTCAATAGGATCATCCCTAATTATTTAGTATTTGTATACTTGATGTTGTGGAATCTATTGCAGTACAAGGGACGCATGCCCCTGTAGTAAAAGGACTGAATATTATAGCAGGGGTATAGGTCGATGAGGTTGCTATAGCATTTCTACAAGTTGTGGACTGCAGGAAAAAACTGACTGGTTAGGGTACAATTTTAAAAGCTGGAATTTCAGATGTAACCTGAACAAGTCTAAAATAAGAAAGGAAAACAAAATTAAATGGGCCGGTGAGATGGAGAATAGACAGACCGCTGAGGTAGTAGACAAATTTAATTATTTAGAAGTATTTTTGAAAAAAAGAAAGAACACAGAGGAGAGCAAATAACAGACATTATCTACTTCAAAAGATACCACGCATCGGTAGCTATGAATTATGAATGTCAGTAACCCCTAATACAAGAGCGCAAATGTTGAAAGTATTTATGAAATGGTGTGTAAATCTAACATTCAGTATGAAAAAGAAGTATGGGAGCTAAAGTAGGAAGGGAGAGTAACAGGCAAGGAACATGTTGAATTCTGTAAGGAACTAATGGGACTGCCAAACTGTACGGCAAATAGAATTGCAGAAATGGAACTTGGTAGAGACAGCAGGAAAGGGAAGGCATGGGAGTGACAGTACAATACTGGCAAAGGACTGTACATATGGATGAGAAAGAGCCGGAAAGCAGTGTTACGATGGCATAAGAGGTAACATGAACATGGGAATTAGGACTGAGGAGTTGAAATAGGAGCTATAAAGTATGAAACTGTCGTTTGTATAGCAGAATTAACAGGAATGTGACTTACAGAAAAAGTAAACTAATAAAAGCAAGATGTAATGTTAAGGACAAGTAAAACACGATGCAAGAAAGGTCGGGAACGGGTTCACTAGTATTGCATCCAGAAATGAATTGGTAAAAAATCGTATAAAGGACATTTAATTAACACATAAACAAATGCACATATATATGTTATTTAATAAATCTAAAATTTATATTAAAACACTTAAAACGCTCCTACATGTTTCGATCACACGATCATCCTCAGCGAACAATGTATGCTCCCTGAGGATGATAGTGTGATCGAAACATGTAGGAGCTTTTAAGTGCGTTAATGTAAATTTTAGATTTATTAAATAACACATATATGTGCATTTGTTGGTTTGTTAATTAAATAAACTACAGAATGCACGGTGCAACGATAAAGATAAAGACGTATAAAGGACGTTGTAAGAGGGAGGAAAGAAACGGAATAGCGTGGTTGTTAGCAGGAGTGTGGAAGGTGAGAAGTATTAGAAAGAGAACAGATGAAAGAAACATGCACACCCTGTTTAGGCGAACAGGATTTCACGGAAATGCTGAGCCATCCAGAAAAAAGAAAACGTACAATGGAATAACAGATGGTTGAAAATGAACTTGGAAGTATCACAAAACAAAATATTAAACTGTATTACTAAGGCATTCGTTGTAGTTCTGTAAATACAATTAGATGAAATTATATATGGGCGATTTAAATACTTAGAGGAATGAGCATAACACATTTAGCTACTTCATGGAGAGTTCTGAAATACATGAGAAGAGAAGCAGGATACACTTGGACAGATTACAAAACAAATGCACAAATTGCAAAAGAGTTAAAAATAACACAAATTTTGGACAAATTACTGGAATACAAGAGAAGCTGGATACAACATGTAAATAGAATGCCTCGAAATAGATTACCCAGGGTAATGAAATACTACTCCCCAACTGGCAGATGGAATCATGATAGACTTTTGAATAGACTTCTGGATACGTGAGACCGAAACGGGTCAACAAGTGGCCCAACTCCACGAAAGATGTATGATGAAGATGATGATGGTGAAGTCTTAGCATTGAACCAAGCCTGGATCACTAAGAACGTAATACAATGAAAACAAGTTAAGAAGAAAGGAATTTACTTAATAAAAATAATAATAATAACTTGATTTATTTGTGTTATTTCGGAAAAGAATTCAGAAGAATATTAAATTTAAAAAATATAAATTTATTAAATTACGACACTTAGTTACAGTTTTATACCAATAGATGTATGCGGATGATTGCATATTATTATTCATTTATTATAAGGAATATAAGACCACAATTACGTTGTGTTACATACCGTTTTAAAGGCATAACTCTCACGTTACTAGGATATTTATTTCCGTATTTAACTGAGCTCTAATTAAATAACATTTGAATATCACTCCGGTCTAAAGTACATTCCAGTTACAATAAAACCCTGTTTTAAACTAGGAGCAAAAGTTTATAATTTGACTGACTTTCGAAAGATTAGGTGAGCCAGCTAAACACATTTGTATCATGTACGTAACATAACATGCTTTCCAATAATCGCGGTAGTTTTAGGTAAATTATCACAGTGGCAGGCTGGCCGTCAGGTATCATTGTGCCTTGTCGTGTGATTTTTAGGCGCTATCACAAAACTGTGAAAAGCGACTAACTTCTTCCTGTCTGTCTGTCCTTCCACCCGCATGGAACAACTCGGCTTCCACTAGAAGGATTTTCATGAAATTTGATATTTGAAGATTTTTCGAAAATCTGTCAAGAAAATTCAAGCTACATTAAAATCGGACAGGAGTAAAGGGCACTTTACATGAAGACATACATATATATAAAATCATATCTCGCTCATTTCATCTTAGAATGAGAACTGTTTCAGAAAAAATTGTAGAGAAACTCAAAACATACATTTTGTGTTCAGTAACTTTTTTTTTTCTTTCGAAAATATGAGATAATGTGGAATAGGGTTTTAGAGCGGGGCAGGTCACAGACGACAATATGGCGCATGCTCATTGCACACTGGATACTTCAGGCTACAAATACACTCAGGTTGTGTAATACTTATTGCTTTTCCACTGCAACAATGGTTGCACGAACGCGCCTCATTATTACGTTATACTACATTACCTGTCTTGTTAAAATATGTCTCGTTTGTTCCCGGGAGCGATGACAAAGTGGATTATGTACTGTTGAAGTGAAGATAAGGAACAAAACAGATGAAGTGTTGTGAAGTGTGTGTGAGTGATATCTACTACTCTCTGAGTACCTGTAATACAGTATTGTGTCATTTTGTCACCGGCTGTAATCTTCCGGTTGCAACAGCAGCAGACTTCGGACCAGGGACAATGGACAAGGAGCAACGCGCAAACGGTAAGTTTACATACCAAAACATTGCCAGCGATTCCGCAGGAGGGTGGGCTGGTTACTTTCAGCAAAACAGGTAAGCCATAGCACCGACACTAGCTTGGCATGAAGTCAATCAGGTCACAAGCTGGTCATGATAATCAGTCCGTCGCGCCAGGCAACTGTGTGTTTGATGAGGTACGCGCCATGACTCATGACATAGGTGAAGGTCGAGCTGACAGCGCTGTGCGTGGATTTTTTTATTTTACTTATTTTGTATCCTAACTTTGTCCCCTTTGTCCTCCACGTTAGGTGCCCAGGAATTGCTAATTAGACCGCGTTAATTTAGCTTTCGTTAAATGTTTAGCCCTCTCTGGTAGATAAGGGACGTGTATTTAGGAGGGTTTATTTTCAAATATTTCTGTGTCTTTTTTTTATGCCGCAGAATGCCAACTTGACAAGTTTTTTTATGTTTTGCTGACCGTACATTCTGGTATAACTCTGGGTAAATGACCAATTTGATGCACAATTTGGTTATATAAAACGTTTATTATTATAAACCTCCACATGTTTCGAGCAAATCTTTGCTCATCATCAGGAAGTTGAATTGTATTAATACAGCATCTGCTATAGTATTCTCTGTAAGTGACCGACCGGTGTGCAGTTTGAGAAGGAACTTCTTAACCTGCACACCAGACGGTCACTTACAGAGAATACTATAGCAGATGCTGTATTAATACAATTCGACATCCTGATGATAAGCACAGTGTTGCTCGAAACATGTAGAGGATTATAATAATAAACGTTTTATATTACGTAATTGTGCATCAACTTGGTCATTTAGCCAGAGCTAACTTGACAAGGTTCGGTCGCCACAACCAATAATATCAATGCGAGAGGGAGATAGTAGTAAAAGATCCTCTGCACTTTCTCCTTGTGTATAACTGGCATTGGAGGGACAAGGATTCGGTAAGACAAAACTCAGTTTTGCTTTCATCCGTCTTTTGCTTCAGTCCTCAAAGAAACAAAACACGGTGTCAGGGACATCCCGTTGACAAGGATGAATATCTGTAACTTTCCTTTAAGCCATTTTCTCTACAAGTCAATATGTAGCCCTTAATAGGAACTGAATAGAAGGAAACTTATGTACTGTCAGGACTTGTATAATAATTCATGCTTGTTTCGTCAGTGTCAAAATGTGCAGCAATATGAACTTCTAAATTTAAAGACTCCGATCTTCTGTCTTATAATTCTGCGTCGCTGGGTGAATGGGGCCAAGTTCTGAAGGAAATTATCTTTTGCATCTTTAAGGTTTCAGTAGTCCATCATTTATGTGCTCCTGAAACCCTAAAAATTGGCGTCAGGAACCACTTACCGAACAAGACAGCGTGGCATCCCTGCAGATCGGAAACCCTGATTACGTAGCTGTGAAAACCTCACAAGTTACCTGGACTTGTAGCATTTAAAAGTGAAAACAGGTGAATGTGTGTCTGCCGGAAGGTTTTGCTACTTTAATGAAGAATTTTTCATTTTACAACACCTTTTAAGGAAGAGCTGAAGGATTGTTTACTTTGGTGATTCATTAAATTGGAACTGCCTCTGTTCAATGATTTATTAACGGCAAGCATAATAATATTTCAAAAAGAGAACTGAAAGGTGTGATTGTTGGTATAGAAGGCAACCAGAAAAGTCAAAACAGACATCAGACACCATTTCCCTAACAAATAAATGCTCAGTACCTACTATGTACATACAAGAGACGCGTATCTCATACACGTTTCGCTTTGTGTCCAAATGACATGTCTGGATAAATCTAGTCATTTTAAATTTACAATTTCGGGAATGCGCCTTTCTTTGCTCTCAGAAGGATAACGCGTAAGAAGTGATAATTTGAACTCGTAACTCATTCCATCACAAGCAGCCCTCACTGAATATTGACTGCTTGCCTGTTAGAAAACTAAAAGGCTCCCAAGCCATCGGCCAATACCGTTGTTACAATCTGAGACATATATGTACCATGAAATAAAGTGAAATGCCAACTTGATGCAACTAGGTAATTTTATTGATGCATTCTTAGCTCGACATGTTTCGAGTACATACGCCCATCATCAGGAGCATTAGATGTCGAGTTGCAGTATACGGTTTTCTGCACTGAGTTTTTGGATGGGTGGTGGTCTTGAGAGTCGCTGCATAGGTCCTGTTTACGGTGTGGATGGTGCCGTGCAACGCACACACGACCTACGCAGCGGCTGTCGAGACCACCACCCTTCCAAAAACTCGTTGCAGAAAACCATGTGCTGCAACTCAACATCTAATGTTCCTGATGATGGGCTTATGTAGCCGAAGCATGTCGAGCTAAGAATACATCAATAAAATTAAATAGATGCATCAAGGTGGCATTTCACTTTATTTCATGAGGAAGATGCACGGTCAAACAACCCTAAAATATATGTACCAATCTGAATTTAGCATAAACCTGCTACGTGGGCGGTGTTGTAAGCTTGCACTGTGCTTAATTAAGCATCACTCTATAAGGAAGTATTTTAAAGCATAAGTATTTCCTACCTCCAGTAATATTTACCTTCAACGCTAGACACTTAACACTGAAGGCAATAACTGATACTAATCTGCCAAATTTAAAGCAATTTGCATCATGTTTAATTAAGGAAAATAAAAACGTTCAATCATAATAATGAATTTAACATTTATTATGCCTAGAAATTCAAAATTTGGTAGGAAGATGGCTTATGAATATGCTTCATCTAAGATTTGTGTTGGAAATATTGAATTTAATTAAAAATGGTGTAATAATTCGACGAGGTGAAAATTTGAGGTTAGGTTCGACTCACAGTTTTAACATCAACGTAGAAGTTTAGGTAGTAAGGTGTGCAAAGAAATACAGTAGCAGACCCTAATAATACTAATAGGTACATCCTACAACCTAATCCATGCAAAATTATGAACAATAACAGAAGGTGTGACAGATGTGAATTCAGTGTTATGACTGTCCACTCCAGGATCCAAAGATCCGAAGGCTCGCCGATGTTGCCAAATTGTGTAGGTCTAATTAGTTTATTAAATTATTTTATACATGAATTTTGGCATATCTTCCCGTTGCGCTAGTTAATCATTAGAAATCTAATCCACATAAGCATAACACCCAAACACTATACATTCATTAGTTATTATTTTTCTACGACAAGTTGCGATCGTCCCATTCAACCACCAACAGGTACTTGATACAAAAACATAAATGGAAAATTATGCTACACAAGAGGCCTCCCTTTGGTAATCAACTTGATGAAATACGTAGAGTATTATTCCTAGTACAGGAATTACAAAAATAAAATACTCTATACAGTTTGCCGCTAAAACCCACAGAAGTATAAAGATGAAATTTAGAGAGGCAAATCTGATCGAATATTTTATTTTTATTAGTCCTTTACTGGGAATAATATTTTATGTATTTTATCCGGTTGATTTGAAGGAAAGGCCTCTTCTATAGCATACTTTTCCCTTTACATACTTGTATCCTCTACCTTATGATGGTAGAATGAAGGACCGAAACATGTCGTAGAAGAATAATAAACAACGAACGTGTAGTGTTTGGGTGTTGTGTTTGTGTGGATTGGATTGCTAATATTTGATATTTGGTTAAATGAATGGCGCTTTTTGAACTTCGTCGTTAATGTAGTGTGAATGTTAAGAAAATCTGCAAAGAACAAGTTACAAAGGATAGGAAAGGACTGAAATTCCTTGCATATTTAAAGGCCATATTCCATAACTTTCCCAGAATGATGGAGGAAAACCACGAAATAAACAAAGTCAAAATAGCCAGGATTGCAAACCAAATGTCACGGCGTTCTGTGGGTAATTAACACGCGGGAAGTAAATTATGACAGACGGAATGTACGAAACAATTATGTCGCGAGCCGTTTCGTTCATATACTTACGGTTTCTTCATCAATTCTCTTAGCAGCTCAGATTTCACATATAGATCAAGCGTCGAATGGTAGAATAATTACTGAGTAATGAACTGGAAAGGAAGAAGGAAGCGGCCGTGGTCTAAATGTGTTAAAGTCCTCGGATTTTCCCGGTGGATCCTGCGATAAGCACATCAGAGCTCAAGTAGTATGCAGCATACCGATATTTGAAACCAAGAAGCCCGGAATACGAAGCAGAAGCATGTCTGGTATGCAGTTGTGTAACGTGTGTGTCTGCAACCCTGCATCGCTTAGTAGTCTACTGTTAGGATCAGGGTCGTAAGTACTGGACTTGAAGAGCACAAGGAGTTAAGTCTCCGCTGGACGGATTTTCGTGAAATTTGGTATTAGGGACTTGTACAAAACTCTATCGAGAAAATCAAAATTTGCTTCAAATCAGGCAAATATTTTGGCAATTATTCAATAGTTACACCAACCACTACACGTATATAAAATTTACACATTAAAACATTAAAAACGCTCTGACATGTTTCGGTCCTAAGACCATCATCAGGGAGCTATATATTCCTTGCTAAAGTCACACTAGAAATAGTCACAGATTAATTTCGTT
>Ga0131853_10003748_pt1 | contig 27333 bp, 33 predicted proteins | sample TergutLab28metaG_FD_92764 | JGI IMG/M metagenome (GOLD analysis project Ga0131853, IMG submission 92764) | Labiotermes labralis P1 segment gut microbial communities from Petit-Saut dam, French Guiana - Lab288 P1 (version 2) (version 2) | ecosystem: Host-associated > Arthropoda: Insects >...
ATATATGTATGAAACTGTGTATATATGAATGTATGTAATATTGTGTATGTATGTGGGTATGTATGCATTATATATGCGAGAATATATGTATATATACGCATATAGGTGTGTAAGTGTGTATGTATATATGTTTGTTTGTGTGTGTGTGAATGTGTGTGTATATGTATAATTGTATATATGTTTATGTAAGTATGTATTATGAATGTGTGTCAATGTATATATGTTTATATGTGTATGTATGTATGTATGTATATTTGTGTTTATCTATATAAGTGTATAAGTGAGTATGTATCTAGGTATGTACGTATGAATGTATATCTTTGTGTCTAAGTGTGTTTATTTGTGTTTATGTCTGTATGTATGTGTTTATTTATGTATGTGTGTGTAGATATGACTACATATGTATCCATTTACGTATGAAAGTATGTATGTGTGTATGAATAAATATATGTACTTACGTGTACATGTAAAAAAGGATATATGTGTGCACATGTTTACGTGTGTATTTGTGTGTATTTATATGGGTATGTATATAGTATTCTTTGTATGTATATATGTGTGAATATATGCAGGATTTATATATATATATCAATGTAAGTTTTTATGTATTTAAGTGGGTGTATGTACGTGCGTGAGTAGGAATGTACGTAGATACATGTGTAGGTATGTAATAACGTAAGTAGGAAAGTAACGATATTCGTGGGATTTATGTATGTGTATTTGCCTGTATGCGTATATGTGTATGTATGTAGGTATGTAGCTATACATGTATAGATTTATATATGTAGGTATATATATGTACGTATGTATGTGTGTATGCGTGCGTGTATGTATATAGGTGTGTATGTATATATGTATGTGTGCGTATATATATATTTATATATATATGTATGTGTGCATGTGTGTATGGAAGTGTGTATATATGTATCTATATGTGTGTATATATGTACGTACGTATGTTTTTATATATGTATGTATGCATTTACGTTTTATGTATATCTGTATTTTTGTATGGTTGTATGTATATATGTATGTATGACTGTGTATATGTATGAAATTATCTGTGTGTGCAGTTATGCTTGTATGTATTTATGTGTATCTTTGTGCATATGAGTGCATTGTAATTGCATGTAGGTATGGATATAAGTATGTACTTGTATATGTATGTGTGTATCTATGTATTTATGCATGGACGAATGTACGTGATTATGTATTTGTGTATATATGTGTATATTTGTATACATGTATGTATTTATGTAGGTGTGTACGTATGTAGAATATATGTATGTAAGTATGAATTAATGTATGAATTTATGTATTTATGTGTGTAAATATGTAAGTATATATGAATGTATGTTTTTATGTATGCACGTACGTAAGTATGTATATATGTATATATGTGTGAATGTATGTATGAATATAATTATATGTGTTTATGAACGTATCTATGTTTGTATGAGTATATGTTTCAGTGTATGAATGTGTATTGAATTGGATATGAATGTTTGTATTTATGTATGTGTACGTATGTATATATATGTACGAATGAATGTATGTACGTGCGTTTACGTTTGTATGTACATATGTTTGTACTTGTATATGTAAGTACGTATGAACTTTTGAATATGTGTGACTATGGGTTTGTACCTGTATATAAGTTTGTCTGTATGAATGTATGTATGTGTGCAGGAATATATGTTTGTGTGTATATACTTATGTATGAATGTGTGGATGTATGTTTTATATATATGTAAGTATGTATGTACGGAAGAATGCATTTATATGTTCAAGTATGTATGTATGTGTACATATGTGTACCGAATTATGTAGTACGTAGGATGGATGAAAAGGTTTTAGACTCATTTTGTTATTCTGAAACAGATGTTCTTAAAAGACCACGAATTTCTTTTGAAAGTAGCGGCCTTCATAATGAATATATATTTTACAGCATTTTAGGAACGATTCAAGGAGACGAAATAGATTGTTTTATGACATCACATTTAGCGCTGCGGCCGTGGTGTTTTTAATTTCATCGTTTGAAGAGAACCTACTTCCGCGTGATTATGCTTTCAGCGTATATATGTATTATGTATACATATATATGTATTATGTATTTTGTATGTATGTAGCTAGGTGTGTATGTATTTATGTGTGATTGTTTGTATGTATGTACGTATGTTTGTAATTTTTGTTTATATATATGTAAAAATATATACATGGAAGTGTGTGCGTATATATGTATGTATAGGTATGAATGTGTGAATGTATTTATAAATGTATATATGTGTTTATGTATGTATGTATGTATGTATTTATATATATGTGTACATGTGTTTGTATGTAAGTATGTGCGTATGTATATTTGTATGCATGCAATTATGTAGGTGTATATGTGTGCATATATATTTGAATTTATGTAATTGTCTAATTATGTATGTATGTATGTAATTGTTTAATTATGTACGTGTGTTTGTGTGTATGTACGTGTTTATGAACGTACGTTTGTATGTATGTATGTGTGTATGTATGTATGTATGCATGCGTGTATGTGTGTAAGTATGTATGTATGTATATATGTCTCTATGTATGTACGTACGCATGTAAGTATGTAGGTATATATGTACGCATATGTGTATGTATGTACGTAAGTAATTGTATATGTATGTATGTATTATGTAGGAATGTATGTATGTATGTGTGTACGTTTGTGTGTATATATATGCATATATATATATATATGTATGCTTCTATGTATATTTGTATGTATGAATGCAAGTATGTATGGATGTAAGAATGTATGTATATATGTATGTATATGTGTAGGTATATATTTACGTTTGTATGAATGTATGTGTGTATGAATTTAGGTATGCACGTATGCGGGTATATTTGTGTGCCTAAATGTGTAAATGTAAGCTGGTACGTATGTATATATGTTCTTTGTATTTATTTTTGTATGTATGTATGTATGTATATATATATTTTTATGTATGTTTGCATTTTTATGTGTGTATGCATGTGTATATGTATGTGTGTATGTATATATATGTATAATTTTATGTAATTATGTATGTATATTTTTAAGTATGGTGTTGTGTGTGTATGTACTTTTTTGTATGTGTATGTATGTACATAATTATACATGAATGAATGTACGTTTATTTGCACGTTTGTATATATGTATATTTATATACATGTATGTTTGTATGATTTTATATACGTGTTCATGTGTACATGTATGTACGCAAATATGTAAATATTTTGTGTGTATTTTTGGAGGTGTGTGGCTATGTGTATATGTATACGCGTATATTCTTTTACATTCATTGTTCCGTGTATCATTGTAATTTTTCCAAAATAATTACCAACAAGATGACACTTATGGACTATTATTTATTTCAGGGTTAGTCGTCCTTCACTCTACATGTTTCGAGCCTCAGGGAGCTCATCATCAGGAGTTCACTTTTTTACTGTACATCAGCCTCTGGCATACTGTTTACTGTAACATGTAATGTTTATCTTTAGTTATCTCTAAAATATAATTTGACTATTACAATTTTATGAAAGTTTTATCAAAACTAAATAACTTCTGAGGTTAAAGTTTAGAGTATAAAAATATAGGAATCAACTCTCTGTTAAAATATTTAGGTAACATTTAAGAACGTAAATACAAATCGAACTCAAAATAAACGGACTATATACACATATCATAGTTCAATAATCGGAAAATAAATAACCTCTTTAAACAAACCGACATAAAAATAGACTTTAGGAACACAAATACAATACGGCAAATAGTAAGACCCAAATTACAAGATAATACACAAGATCGTGACACAAGCGTGATATATAAACTAATATGCAAAACACGTAATAAAGGGTACATAGGAAAAACCAGCAGGAACCTAACACTCCGATATAAGGAACACACACGTTACATAAAAACAATGATCCACAATTAGCATACGCGCTCCACCTATCGCAAAATAGACACGAATATGGCCTAAATAAACACATAATGACTCGGATAAAAGCAATCCGAAACGCAAATCTGCTAATACCATACGAACAATTAGTGATTGAAACCACCAAAAAAAGAAGGAAACCTAACAACGGAACAAAAACACGGAGAACATAATCCACTATTCCAGTTAATAACAGAGTACAACCACAGACATAAGTAAGAATCGATCATCAACACACAGTAAACTACAGAAACACACTCACCCAGTAAGTTACGTAATCCGGTCAACCACCTGTGACACACAAACAGTCCGGAACAGAACAAGTAGCAGAACGGGAGGGCTACAGCAAAAGGTGTAAGTAAACAAAAACATTGCATTTTCCTAAAGATAATTTTAACAGACAGTTCATTACTATATTTTTATACTATGACTTTTAACCACAGAAGGTATTTAGTTTTTAATAAATCTTTTATAAAAATTGTAATATTCAAATTATATTTTGAGATAGCTAAACATTATATTTTACAGTACACAGTATGCCAGAGACTTCCTGTACAGAAAAAAAGTGAACACCTGATTATGAGCTCCCTGAAGCTCGAAACATGTAGAGTGAAGGCAGACTAACCGTGAAATAATGGATAGTCCATAAGTGTCATCTTGTTGGTAATTATTTTGGAACGTATACATGTACGTTTATATGTATGTATATGTATGAAAGTGAATAAGTACGTATGTACATACGTGTATGTATTTAGGTATGTTTGTTTGTATGTATGTAAGTATTTACGTATATGTGTGAATGTGAATATCTGCTTATGATATTTTGCATTTATATAAGAATTTATATATGTGTGTTTTTATATACGTGTGTATACACTTAAGTATGTATATATGAATGCATGTATATAAGGTCGTATATATTTTTGGTGTTATGAATAAGTTTAAATATATGTATGTAAGTTGGCATAAACAGAGTTAGCTATGTTGTATGTACGTACGTATTTAAGTATGTATGTAGGTATGTTTTGAATATGTGTTTATGTATGCATGTACGTGAGTGTATGTATGTATATGTTTATGTATGTATGTGCGAATATGTAAGTGTGTGTGAATGTATGTAGATATGTATGTCTTTACGAATATATATTTTCATGAATGTATGTATTTATGTAAGTATGTATATATCAATGTGTTTATGTTTGTATGTATGCATATATATGTGTGTACCTAGATACATATGTGGGAATGTGTGCATTGTATGCGTATGTATGCACCTATAAATTTATGTCGGTATGTATATAAATATTACATACGTTTAAAATACATGTATATTTATGTATATATATATGAATGAATGTATCTGTTTAAAAATTTATATATGTACGAATATATATGAAAGTATGTTGTAATTAATATATGTAGGTATATATATGTGTGTATGAATGCATGCGTGTATGCATGAAAGCATGTATAATTTATGCATATGCTATGTATGTACGTACGCATATACGTATGTATGTATTATATACGTGTGAAAGATTGTATGTTCGTGTGTAGGCGTGTGTGTGGAAACGTATGCATGTATGCATGTGTGTACGCAATTATAAATACAGATATATATTTACGTATGTACTGACAAACAGAAGGCCTGTTTGTAGCTTTATGTTCCCTGATTCTTTTTGTGCCGCAAAAATTTGTTTACTCGAATAGAAGCCAAGCAATATTACGCAATTCGCTAACAAAGGAAATGTGGGAGAATTTTTTACAGCACAATAGAACAAGACACTATAGCGACACAATTTGAATTTAACTTCGGCACATCAATCGGTCTCCTCAGGCACGAATCGCGATTCAACCTTCCAAGACAAAAAAAAAAGCCTCGTCCAAAAACGGGATTTCACAAAGTCACCAAATTTTTCAGACTCCAGCAGGGCCATTGAACTTTACGCATCATACCAGCTGTTGATGCGCACGACACATCATGAATGCAAAACGACGTGCACGTCACTTCAGGCTACGTGCTGTGGCTAAATCCTCTATCACAAGAATGCAGACACTATTCGAAACAGGTGATCGTAAACTAAACGATATTCAAGTCAGGATTGATGAACTGCCAAATATATATAACAAGTTTGAAACTGCACAGAGTGAATTAGAATTGTCAGACGACATTGATTATTCAGTTGATAGGTAACAATCTGAAGATTAATATTTTCAGATTAAGGCAAAGTTTAATAAAATTTTACATACTGTAATGGACCCACCGTCCAGACGTACCTCAACAAGGAGCAGCTTGTCAGGTCACAGCAATCACACTTCGAGTTATATACAAGCAAAACACACATTAAGCTACCAAACAATGCATTGCAAACCTTCGAATATGAAACTTATGGCTTCTCACATTTCAGAGACTCATTTGAGGCATTGATTGTTAACAACACAACACTGTCTAATGTCCCAAGTTTCCACTACTTTATTCCTTCACTCATGAATGTAGCCAAAGATCTGATAAGCAATTTACAACTTATAAATTGATCCCTATTTTGCCTGGCAATTAGTAACACAGCGTTACAATAACAAACAATTAATTCCCATGATGCATGCAAAGCATTTATGTCAAATTCCCCAAGTAAGGAAGGGAGACGCATCATCATTGCGCGAGTTAATTTATCTTGTGTCAAGCCACATGAATGCTTTACAGGCATTATCACTGAATGTGCCTGCAAAAGATTTAATGTTAAATCATTTGATGCTAGCCACACTCGATCAAGAAACGCAACAAGAATGGGAGCTTATCACCACCTCACGCGGAGATACTAGAAAGAAATGCTGAATTGGTCACATTCATGGATGCAAGATGCAGAGCTCTTGAGCTTCTTCAGACAACTCAATCATTGGAGGTAGTTACTAACATTTCATGCTCATCACAATTAACCGAAAACAAGGTTAGAAAACCCTAAAACAACATAAAACAAAACTACATTGCACTTTGTGTAATGGATCACATATATTGTTAAATGTAATGAATTCCTTAAAATGCACGCTAAAAAAGCTTTCACCATGCCAAGCAATCAGGACTTTGTTTCAAATGCTTGCAACCATTTACTAGAAATCGCACATATTTTCGGCAAGTGTGCCGTCAGTGTCTCAAGAGTTATCATACCTTGCTGCACATAGACAGGCAAATTCAATAAATTGATGACAAGGGCTCAGAAAACAATGGTCCTGTAGATGCAAGAGGCAGCTCAACTGCAGAAGAGAATACATATTTTTCGTTTAAGGGCAAATGTAGAGATCAAATTCTACTTGCCAAATCCATCGTGGAAGTTCAGAATAAATATGGTCAATATGTTCCATGCAGAACATTGTTAGACAGTGCTTCTCATTCGCACTTCATAACAGAGAGATGTGTACAACGTTTGAGGTTATCCAGAAACAAGACACATGCACAAATACAGGGCATTTCTAGTGTCAACATTGAGACATTTCACAATGTCTCAATTAATTTAAAGTCTAGACACACAAACTGGCACACAACACTTAACTGTGCCATCTTGTCTCACATTACTGGTAACACACTTTCCACCAAATTGGACACAAGAACCTGGAAGATTCCAAAGGGCATCAAGTTGGCAGACGAAAGTTTGAACAACCAGGAGACATTGATCTACTCATTGGAGTTGATTTATTCTACGAGATGGATCGATCGGGCAGTAGGATATTACCTGCAATTTCCCAGTTCTACAAGTGACAGTTCTTGCCTGGACACTCTGTGTTCGAACTCGAACAACTAATATAGAGCATGACCCTCCGCCTAAATTTCTGCTCCGAGAAGACAACAGTATGGAGCACAATTTAAACCGCTCCAGGGGAGTGGAACCCGTGGGGCCATGCACAATTTCAACACAGCAACAATTTCGGGAACAACACGTCGTCACACATGTAACCCAACAAGATGATGGAGGTTCTGTTGTCAGACTGCAAGCAAATATGGATCCCAAGCAACTTGGATCTTATCGCCTCGCTGCAGACCGAGGACTACATATATTTGAAGGTAGAATCGAACTCGAACTCAAGGATCAGTACCACTATTTGATGAGGAAATCCAAAGGAATTGAACATAGGAATGCAGTGAATTCCCAAGAGGGGACGAAACAAATAATTGTCCACCAATCTTCCAGTCTTCAAGGAACAAAGTTCCACGACAACGCTCAGATAATTATGGGGACCAACAATTGATAATTTTCAAGTCAAAAATAACACCACGCAGGTGCAAACAACAAACTCAAAAGCGAGTACAAAACGAAAGATGCCGGCCACTACAGCATCAATATTTGAGCCTCTCGGACTGGTTAGTCTTGCTGTCATGGCCTACAAGATATTTCTACAGAAAATGTGTAAAGACAAATTTCAAACTGTTGAATTATATCCAGCTCATCTGCGACAAGAAATTCATAAGCAAATGGAGAAATCCCAAGGCCAAAAGAAAACAACTAACCTCTCCACATAAGATTTCGAACAGGATCTAACTTGTTGTACTAATAAGGTACAACAAATTAATTATGCACAAAAAATAAGGTATTTTATGGAACAACAAGTGTTTGCAACCAAAGTTCTCTCAAGACACTGCATTCCATCATCGATATGGACGGTCGTGTCAGTGTGGGAAGAAGAATACAGCAATCCACGCTTCCTTATCAAACAATGCATCAGATAATTTTGCCTGCAAATCATCATTTCACAAGTTTGGTTGTCTCAGAAGAGCACATATGTCTTCAAAATTCTGCGCCACAACTTCTAATAGCATCTCTACGAGAGAGATATTGGATTCCATGTGTATGGAACTTGAAGAAAACAGTCAATCATCTGTGCCTAAACTCGTATAGATTCAAGACTCAATCAACACAACAGCTGATGGGTGAGCTGTCAACAACACGAGTAAAATCTTCGAGGCCATTCCTCACTACAGGCGTGGATTATATTGTAACAGTGTCGCTCTGATTGCGACCACCACGTAGCAAATCCATAACACAGGGTTACATTGCTATATTTTCCTGCTTCCTGATTAAGGCTGTTCACATTGTAGTAGTCACAAGCTTATCCAGAGAAGCATTTCTTGCTGCCCCGAGTCGTTTCAATGCACGTCAAGGGAAACCAAGGATCATTTGTTCAGACAATGGTAACAACTTTGAATGTGCTGCCAATGAACTTCATCCAATCTACAAAATGCTTCATTCCACATCACAGATGGCAACACTACAGGATTTCTTGGCCACTGAAGGATACGAATGGAAATTCATTCTACCACATGGATCACACATCGGAGTATTATGGGAAACAGCACTGAAATCCACGAAGTATCATCAGCGAAGAACACTAGGTTTTCAGGTTTCCACGTACGAGGAATTGTTCACATTACTTTCTGAGATAGAGTCCTGTGTAAACTCCAGACACTTGCGTGCCTTATGTGATGAAACTATCAATCCAAATTATTTGTTTCCTGGAAATTTTCTAATTGGTGAACCACTTACACAATTACCTGTTACTGAATTCACTGATGTCAAATGCAATAGACTTTATAGGTGGTAAAGCTACCAACAACAATTGCAACAGTTGTGGGAACTTTGGTCAGCTGTGTACCTCCAGAGTCATCAACAGCGTCAATGCTGGCAGAAGACAGAACCTAACCTAAAAACATTCCATCTCGTCCTGCTGAGGGAAGACAACACAGCACATCTCCACTTCACGAGAGCTGTAATCACCGACATACAACTTGGAAAGGAAGGCATCGTTCGGGTGGTCACATTTAAGCAACCCAAGTGAGTATTTAAACGTTCTATCATAAAAATTAGCCCAGTACCGCGTATGAATAGTGAAATATAGTGTCATTGTTTGGGTGTGGCAGTATGTTACGCCAAAGGCAAATTTTAAAAAAATGATATACTTTTTTTTGTTATTTTAATTTGTGTGTAAGTGATACACAGCGCCTTTGGGAGCAAGATTAACGCGGGTATATGACTTCATAGCGTCCTTTCTTTGTCTGAAGTCAGCGTGGCTTCGGGTAGTCGGAGTCTTCCAGCATCAGTGTATGTCCATGTGCAGCAATCCAAGTGGAACAAGTAGGAAGCACGTCTCATTACATTTGTTATATAACAAAGGGTTATATTTCTTATCTGCATAGGGCAGTAATCACATTCAATACTCATAAGGAGTTTAACCTTGAGTGCATTTATGGGCAATGATTTGTTAATAATATCAGTTGAACGAACAGTATTAAATGAACTTGCGTACGCAATATATTACAACAATATATAACAGTATTTTCATGAATAATTTGGTACTATATGATAACTAATTATTGTGTATGGCAAGTCGATATTAAGAGTGGTATATTTACTGTGCTAACATTTATTATTGTAATTTGTGGCGTCCTTTTAATAATAAATCTTAATCGTTAACGAACCAGCAAGTACTGACAAACTAAACCCTGTTTGTAGCTTTATGTTCCTCGAGCCAGACGAGGCGTCATAAAATTCGTCCACCGGGAACGGATACAATCACAAAGAACGCGTCATATATTTGGTACTCTTAAACTGGACAAACATTCGGCATTACTGATTTCTTTTGGTGCCGCGAAAATTTGTTTACGCGAATAGAAGCAAAACCATATTACGCAACTCGCATAGAAAGGAAAAGCGGCAGAATCTGTGTCGTCACCAAACAAAAAGACACTAGTGCGACACAATTTGAATTTAACTTCGGCACTTTAATCGGCCACGTCCGGCAGTATTTCGGATTGATCTTTCCAAGAAGAATAACGTAAACCCTTGGACAACCAACGAGATTTAATGAAGTCACCAAATTAATCAGCTTCCAGCTGGCCATTGAAATTTACGCGTCTTATAAGCTGTTGATTCGCCCGACATATGAAGGATGCAAAATACGTCACAGCGCTTCACTTCGTGCTGTGGCTAATTCCTCTATCACAAGAATGCAGACTTTCATCGAAACAGGTGATACTAAACTAAACGATATTCAAATCAGGTTTGATGAACTGATAAATATATATAACATGTTTGAAACTGCGCAGAGTGTAGTAGAATTGTCAGACGACACTGATTGTTCAGTTGATAGGCAACAATGTGAAGATGAATATTTTCAGATTAAGGCAAATTTCAATGTAAATTTACATCCTGTATTTGACCCAATGTCCAGAATTAGCTCACCAAGGAGCAGCCTGTCAGGACACATCAATCACACTCCGAGATCATATACAAGTATCACACACATTAAGCTACCAGCCATTGCATTGCCAAACTTCGATTGTGACACATGTAGATGGTCACATTTAGAGACACATTTGTGGAAATGATTATTAACAATACAACACTGTCTAATGACCAACGTTTCCTCTTCCTCTTTGCTTCATTCAAGAATGGAACCAAAGATTCTATAACCAATTTACAAATTACAAATTAGGATATCCTTGTTGCCTGGCAATTAGTAACAGAACGTTACAATAACAAACGATTTTTCGCCATGATGCATGCTCAGCATTTATGTCAAATGCCCCAAGTAAGGAAGGGAGACGTATCATCATTGCGCCAGTTAATTAATCATGTGTCGAGCCACGTGAATGCTTTACAAGCATTGTCAATGTATGTGCCCATACAAGATTTAATGCTAAATCATTTGATGGTAGCCACACTCGACTTTGAAACGCAACGAGAATGGGAGCTTATCACCGCCTCACGCGCAGATACTCCAAAAACTGCAGAATTGGTCACATTCCTGGATTCAAGATGCATAGCCTTTGAGCTACTTCAGACAACTAAATAAATGAAGGAAATTCCTTACATTTCACGCTCATCACAAATAACCAGAAAGATGGTTAGTAAATCCTATTCCAACTTAGTAACACAGCTAAAGTGCTCCTCGTTTAATAAATCACATAGTATGTTTAAATGTGATAAATTTCTAAAAATGCAAGCTAAACAACATTTTGACTTTGCGAAGCACTCAGGACTTTGTTTAAACTGCTTGCAAGCATTTACTAGAATTCACACATATTTTCGGACAATTTTACAGTCAGTATCAAAAGAGACATCAGAAATTGCTGCACATAGATAGGGAAATTCAATGAATTGATGAAAAGGGGTCAGAAACCAATGGTCGTGCAACTGCAAGAGGCAGCTCAACTGCTGAAGTTAATACATATTTTTCATTTAGGTGTAAACCGAGAAATCAAATTTTACTTGCCAAAGCCATCGTGGATGTTTAGAAAAAAAACTGTTCAAAATATTCCATTAAGAGAATTGTTATATGGTGCTTCTCATACAAACTTCATGACAGAGAGATGTGCAAAACGTTTGAGGTTATCCGGAATCAAGACACATACACAAATTCAGGGCATTTCTAGTGTCAAAACTCAGACATATCACAGTGTCTCAATTCATTTAAGGTCTAGACATACAGACTGGCACACAATGCTTAACTGAGCCATCTTGCCCCACATTACTTTTACCACACCATCCACCAAGTTGGACACATGTACCTGAATGATTCCCAAGGGCATCAAGTTGGCACATGAAGAACTCGATCAACCTGGAGATATTGATCTACTCATTTCAGCTCACTTATTCTATGATATGGTTCGATCAGGCTAAAGGACACGCCCTGGCAATTATCCAGTTCTACAGGGGACAGTTCTTTATTGGACACTAACTGGTCGAACTCCAACCAATACTAAACAGATTGAACCTGTGCCTACATTTCTGCTTCAAAAGATAACAGTCTGGAGCGTAATTTAAACCGCCACGTGGAAGTGGAACACTTGGGGTCATCCACAGTGTCAACAGAGAATCTAGTCTGTGAACAACACATCATCACACACTCAACCCAACAACATGATGGAGGATCTGTTGTCAGACTGCCTACAAAGATGGATCCCAAGCAAACTGGATCTTCTCGCCTCTCTGCAGAGCGTAGTTTACATATATTTTAACGTAGACAGGAACATGAACTCAACGATTAGTACAAATATTTCATGAGATAAACAAAAATAATAGATCAGAGGGATCTAGTTAATTCCCAAAAGGGAACGAAACATGTTATTTTCTCCCAATCGTCCAGTCTTCAAAGAAATAAATTCCACGACAACGCTCTGATTACTATGGAGACCAAAAATTGATAATTTTGAAATGAAGAAAAACACGACGCAGGTGCAAACATCAATCTTCACAGCGAGTAAAAAGGAAAGATACCGGCCTCTATAGCATCAATATTTGAGCCTCTCGGACTGCTTAGTCCTGCTGTCATTGTCTAGAAGATATTTCTGCAGAAACTGTGAAAAGACAAGTTTCAATGGGATTAACAACTTCCAGCTCATCTGCAACAAGAGATTCCTAAGCAAATGCAGAAAACCCAAGGCCAACAAGTAAACAACTATCTTCTCCACACAAGATCTTGACAAGTCTCTAACTTGCTGTACTAAAATGGTACAACAAATTACTTATGCACAAGAAATAAGGAATTTAATGGAACAACAAGAGGTTGCAACCAGCAGTTCTCTCAACACACTGCATCCCATCATCGATAAGGACGGTCTTCTGAGAGTGGGAGGTAGATTACAGCAATCCACGCTTCCTTATCACACAATGCATCAGATGACTTTGCCTGCAAATCATCACATCACAAAAGTGCATTTATCAGCAGAGCACATAAGTCATAAACTTTCAGAGCCACAACTTCTAATAGCATCCCTACGAGATAGATATTGGAAATCGAGAATAAGGAACTTGGTGAAAACGGTCACTATTGAGTGCCTAATCTGAAATAGATTCAAGGCACAATCAAAATAACAACTGAAGGATGAGCTGCCATCAACACACTTACAATCTTTGAGGTCATTCCTCATTACAGGCGTGGATTATACTGGACCAATCGCTCAGTTTGGGACCACAACGTTACAAATCCATATCAAATAGTTACATTGCTATAACTGTCTGCTTCGTGACTAAGGCTGTTCACAATGTAGTAGTTATAAGCTTATCCACAGAAGCATGTTTGCTGCCCTGAGGCGTATCAATGCACGTCGAGGGAGAGCAAGGATTATTTTTCAGATAATGGTACCAACTTCCAAGGTGCTGCCAATGAAATTCATACAATCCAAAAAATGCTTCAATCCACATCACATATGGCAACAGTACAGGATTTCTTGGCCACTGCAGAATACGAATGGAAATTCATTCCACCACACGGATCTCATTTCTGAGTATTATTGGAAAGAACAGTGAAATCCATGAAGTATCATCACCGAAGAGCACTAAGTTCTCAGTTTTCCACGTACGAGGAATTTTTCACATTATTTTCTAAGATAGAGGCCTGTGTAAACTAAAGACACATGTGTGCTTTTTCTGATGATCCTTTCAATCCTACTTATTTGTCTCCTAGACATTTTCTAATTGGTGAACGACTTACCCAATTACCTGCTACTGAATTCACTGTAGGCAAATGCAATATACTTTCAAGTTGACAAACCTACCAACACCAATTGCAACAGTTCTGGCAACTTTGGTCGGCCGAGTAACTCCAGAGACTTCAACAGCGTCAACGCTAGGAGAGGACAGAGCGTAACATAGAAACAGGCGATCTCGTCCTTCTGAGGGAGGACTAAACGCACCTCTCCACTGGACGAGAGCTATAATCACCGACATTCATATATGGAAGAATGGCATCGTTCGAGTGGTCGCAAATAGGAAAACCAAGTGAATATTTAAACGTCCCATCTTAAGAATTTGCCCATTACCGCGTGTGAATAGTGAACTATAGTTTTGTGGTACGCAGTATGTTACGCCAAGGGCAAGTTTTATTAAAAAATTATTTGCTCTATTTTTTTTTGTTATTTTAATTTGTGTGTAAGTGTTACACAGCGTATTTGAGAGCAAGAAAAACGAGGGTATAAGACGTCATAGCATCCCTTCTTTGTCCAAAGTCAGCGAGACTTCAGGCAGTCGTAGTCTTCCAGCATCATTGTGTGTTCATGCGTAGCAATCCAAGGGGGAAAAATTAGGCAGGAAGTCTCATTATAATTATGATATAACAAAGGGTGATAATTCTGGGCTGCATAGGGCAGTAATCACATTCAACACTAATAAGTAGTTTAAGCTTGAGTGCACTTATCGGCATTTAAGATGTTAATAATGTCAGTTGAATAATCAGTGTTAAGAGAAACTGCGTGTGCAATATATTACTACATTATATAGCAGTAGTTTCAGTGAATAATTTGGTACTATATGATAACTAATTATTGTGTATGGCTAGTCGACTTTGAGAGTGGTATATTGAGTGTGATAACGTTTATTATTTTAAATTGTGTTGTCCTTTTAATGATAATTCATAATAATTAATTAACCAGCAAGTACTCACAAACAAAAAGCCTGTTTGTAGCTTTATGTTCCTCGAGCAAGACGAGGCGAAATATAATTGGTCCACCGGGCACGGATACATTTACAAGGGACGGCACTTATATTTGGTCCTCTTAAACTGGATAAACATTCAGCATTATTGATTTCTTTTGGTGCCGCGAAATTTAGCTTACGCGAATAGAAGCCACGCCATAATACGCAATTCGCTAAGAAAGGAAATGCGACAGAAACTGTAACGTCACCAAAGAACAAGACACTAGTGGGACACAATTTGAAATTAATTTCGGCACTAACAACGGCCACTTCCGGCAGGAATAGGGATTCATTCCTCCAAGAAGAATAACACAAACCCTCGACCACCAACGAGATTTCACGAAGTAACCAAATTAATCAGCCTCCAGCCCGGCCGTTGAACATTACGCATCAAACGAGCTGTTGATTCGCACGACATATCATCGATGCAAAACGGCGTGCACATCTCTTCAGGCTACGTGCTGTTCCTCAGATTGGGACCACCACGTATCAAACCCATAACAAAGGGTTACACTGCTCTATTTGTCTGCTTCATGAATAAGGCTGTTCACAATATATTAGTCACAAGTTTATCCACAGAAGCACTACTTGCTGCCCTGAGACTTTTTATTGCACGACGATGGAAACCAAGTTCCATTTGTTCAGACAAAGTTACCTACGTCCATGGTGATGCCAATGAATATCATGCAATCCAAAAATGCTTCAATCCAGATCACAGATGGCAACAGTACAGGATTTCTTTGCCACTGAAGGATGCGAATGGAAATTTATTGCACGACATGGACCTCACTTCGGATGATGATGGGAAACAGCAGTGAAATCAATGAAATATCATCACCGAAGCACACTAGGTTCTCAGATTGCCACTTATTAGGAATTGTGCACATTATTTGATGACATAGAGGCCTATGTAAACTCCAGACCCTTGTATGCCTAATCAGATGATCCTTTCAATCCACCTTATTTGTCTCCTCGTCATTTTCTAATTATTGAACCACTGACCCAATTACCTTCTACTGTCTTCATTGGTATAAAATGCAATAGACTTTCGGGTGGAAACCCTACAAACAACAACTGCAAAAGGTCTGGCAACTTTGATCAGCCGAGTAACTCCAGAGTCTGTAACAGTATCAAGGCTGGGAGAGGACAACACCTAACCTAAAAACTGGCGAACTCGTCCAGCTGAGGGAGGACCTAAACGCACCTCTCCACTGGACGAGAGCTGTAATCACCAACATATATTCAGGGAAAAATGGCATCTTCCGAGTGGTCACAATTAGGAACTCCAAGGGAGTATTTAAACGAGCCATCATAAAAATTTGCCCTTTACCGCGTGTGAACAATAGTGTCATTGATTTTGGGGTGGGAGTATTTTACACCAAGGGAAAATTTTATAATTACTAAATTTCTATTTGTTGTTTGTTATTTTAATTTGTGTGTTAGTGATACACAGCATCTTTGTGAGCAAGATTAACGCCGGCATATTACGTCATAGCGTCTTTTCTTTGTCTGAAGTCTGCGTAGTTTCAGTCATTCGGAGTCTTCCATCATCAGTGTGTGTGCGTGTGTAGCAATCCAAGTGAGTAAAAGTACGCAGCACCACTCATTATAATTTTGATATATCAAAGGGTGATAATTCTAGGCTGCATCGGGCAGGAATCACATATAATACTTATAGGGAGTGTAACATTGTGTGCACTTTTCAACTATCAAGATGTTAATAATATCAGTTGAACGAAGAGTATTATATGAATATGCGTGTGCAATATAAAACTACATTATAAAACTGTTTATACATTGAATAATTTGTTACTATATGATAACCAAATACTGTGTATGGGAAGTAGACATTAAGAGTGGTATAGTGAGTTGCTAACATTTAATATTGTTATTTGTGGCGTCCTTTTTATAATAATTCATATTCGTTAATGAACCAGTAAATACACACAAACTTAAATCCTGTTCGTAGATTTATGTTCCACGAGCAAGACGAGGCGACATAAAATTGGCGCACCGGGCACAGATACAATTACAAAAGGCTAGACATATATTTGTTCCTCCAAACTTGGATTTACATTCAGCATTATGATTTCTTTGTTGCCGCGAGAATTTGTTACGCGTAGAGAAGCTACGCCATATTAGCAATTCGCTAAGAAAGGAAACGCGGCAGAATCTGTTTCGTCACCATAGAAAAAGACACTAGTGGGACACAATTTGATTTAGACTTCGGCACTTCAATCAGTCACCTACGGCATGAATCGGGATTCAAACTTCCAAGACGAAAAACGAAAAACCTCGACCACCAACGAGATTATACAAAGTCACAAAATTTATCCGCTTAAAATCGGGCCATCGAACTTTACGCATCATACCAGTTGCTGAACCGTACGACACATCATGGATGCAAAACGACGTGCCGACTTTTTCAGGCTACGTGCTGTGGCTAAATCACCTATCACAAAAATGCTGACATTCAACGAATTAGGTGATCCTAAATTAAACGTTATTCAAGTCAGGTTTGATGAACTGCCAAATATATATAAAACGTTTGAAATTAGCAGACGACACTGATTATTCAATTGATAGGCAACTATGTGAAGATAAATATTTTCAGACTAAGGCAAAGTTCAATGAAATTTACATCCTGTATTGGACCCACCGCCCAGACGTACCTCACCAAGAAGCAGTTTGTCAGTTCACAGCAATCTCACTCCGAGGTCACATACAAGTAGCACAAACATTAGGCTACCAACCATTGCATTGCCAACATTCGAATGTGAAACATGTAGCTGGTTACATTTCAGAGACACATGTGAGGCATTGATTATTTACAATACAACTCTGTCTAATGTCCAAATGTTCCACTACCTCATTGCTTCACTCAAGAATGAAGCCAAAGTTCGCATAAGCAATTTACAATTGACAAATTGCAGAATTTAATACACATTCTTCATTTAAGTGTAAACTCAGAGATCAAATTCTACTTGCCACAGCCATCGCGGAATTTCAGAATAAATCTTATCAATTTGTTCCATGCATAGTATTAATAGATTGTGCTTCTCATTCACACTTCATAACATAGATATTTGTAGAACATTTGAAGTTATCCAGAACCAAGACACATGCACAAATATAAGGCATATCTAGTGTCAACACTGAGACATTTCACAGAGTCTCAATTCATTTAAGGTCTAGGAGTACAGACTGGCACACAAAACATAAGTGTGTTTTCTTGTCTCACATTATTGGTACCAAACCATCCTCCAATATGGACACAAGTACCTGGAAGTTTCCCAAGGACATCAAGTTGGCAGATAAACAATTTGATCAACCAGGAGATATTGATCTACTAATTGGAGCTGATTTATTCTACAAGATGCTTCGATCGGACAGAAAGACACGTCCTGGCAATTACCCAGTTCTACAAGAGACAGTTCTTGTCCGAACATTCTTTGGTCGAATTCCAACAACTACTATACAGCATGACCTAGAGGCTACATTTCTGCTCCGAAAAGACAATGGGCAAATGAACAATTTAAACCCCCCAGGGACATGGAACCCGTGGTGCCATCCACCATGACAACAGAGCATCTAGTCTGTGAAAAACATGTCATCACACAAACAACCCAACAAGATGATGGGGATTTGTTGTCAGACTGCCAACAATGATTGATCGCAACAACTTGGATCTTCTCGCCTCTCTTCAGAGGGAAGACTACATATATTTGAACGTAGTCTGGAACATGATCTCAAGGATCCGGACCCCCGTTTCATGAGGAAATCCATATGAATTGATCAAAGGGATCCAGTGAATTCCCAAGAAGGAACGAATCATGTTATTTTCTAACAATCTTTCAGTCTTCAATGACATAATTTCCACGACAACGCTCGGAATACTATGGAGTAAACAATTGATAATTTTCAAGTCAAGAATAACACCTCGCATGTGCAAACAACAAACTCAACAGCGTGTACAAAACGAAAGATGCCTGCCACTACACCATCTATATTTGAGCCTCTGGGACTGCTTATTCCTGCTGTCATTGCCTACAAGCTATTTCTACAGAAACTGTGGCAAGACAAAATTCAAAGCGATGAACTAATTCCAGCTCATCGGCAACAAGATTTTCATAAGCAAATGCAGAAATCACAAGGCCATCAGGGTACGAATTATCCTCTACACACAAGTTCTTGACCACTCTCTAACTAGCAGTACTAAGATGCTACAACAAATTACTTATGTACAAGGAATAAGGAATTTAATGGAAAAACAAGAAGTTGCAGCCAGCAGTTCTCTCGGCACACGGAATCCCATCATCAATAAGGACGTTCTTCTCAGCGTGGGAGGAACATTACAGCAATCCACGCTTCCTTATTAAGCAATGAATCAGATCATTTTGCCTGCAAATCAGCAGTACACAATATTGGATGTCTCAACAGAGCACATAAGACTTCAACAGTCAGGGCAACAAATTCTTATAGCATTTCTACGAGAGAGATATTTGATTCTAAGATTAACTATCTTGGTGAAAACTTTGAATTATCTGTGCCTAAAATGCTATAGATTCAAGGCACCATCAACACAACAGCTGATGGGTGAGCTGCCATCAAAACGAGTACAAACTTCGAGGACCTACTTCAATACAGGCGTTGATTATGCGGGACTATTGTCGCTCAATTTGGACCACAACGTGGCAAAACCTTAACAAAGGTTTATATTGCTATATTTGTCTGCTTCCTGAATATGGCTGTTTACATTGAAGGAGTCACTAGCTTATGAACAGAACCATTTCTTGCTGCCCTGACACGTTTCAATGGACGTCGAGGGAAACCAAGGAACATTTCTTCAGACAATGGTACCAACGTCGAAGTGGCTGCCAATGAACTTAATGTAGTCTAAAAAATGCCTCAATCCACATCACAGATGTCAACAGTACTGGATTTCTTGGCAACTGAAAAATGCGAATGGGATTTCATTCAACGACATTGACCTCATTTCGGAGGATTAAGGGAAACAGCCGTGAAATCCATGAGGTACCTTCTCCGAAGAACACAATATTCTCAGGTTGCCACGTACGAGGAACGGTGAACATTACTTGCTGAAATACAGGCCTGTCTAAACTCCAGACCCTTGTGTGTCTGAACGTTTTATTCTTCCATTCCGACTTACTTGTCCCCTCGACATTTTCTACTTGGTGAACCACTTAACCAATTACCTTCTCCTGACTTCATTGATGTGAAATGCAATAGACTTTCCAGGTGGCAAACTTATAAACAACAATTTCATAATTTCTGTCAACTTTGTTCAGCCGAGTACCTCCAGAGTCTGCAACAGCTTCAACGCTGGCAAAGACAGCACCTAAACCAAAAGCAGTCGATCTCGTCCTGCTGAGGGAGAAAAACACGGCATCTTTCCACCAGCCGACAGCTCTAATCATCGACATACATCCAGGGAAGAATGGCATAGTCCGTGTCGTCACAATTAGGAATAACAAGGGAGTATTTAAACGTCCTAAATAAATATTAGCCCATTACCATGTGTGAATAGTGAACTATAGTGTCATTGTTTTGGGGGTGGCTCTATGTTACGCTAAGGGCAAATTTTATAATAACTAATTTGCTATTTTTTGTTTGTTATTTTATTTATGTGTAAGTGTTACACAGCATCATTGGGAGTGAGATTAAACCGGGTGTATGACGTCATAGCATCCTTCTTTGTATGAAGTAGGCGTGGCTTCAGTCACTCGGATTCTTCCAACATTAGTGTGTGTGCGTGTGTAGCAATCCAAGGGAGTACAAGTAGGGATCACGTTTCATCATAATTGTGATATAACAAAGGGTGATAATTCTGGGCTGCATAGGGCAGTAAACACATTCAATACTCACAAGGAGTGTATGCTTGACTGCATTTATCAACAATCAAGGTGTTAATAATATCAGTTGAACGAACAGTATTTTATGAACTTGTGTGTGCAATATATTACTACATTATATAACATTATATTCAGTGAATCATTTAGTACTATATGATAACTAATTATTGCGTATGGCAAATCGACATTAAGAGTGGTATAGTGAGTGTGCTAACATTTATTATAGTGATTTGTGGCGTCCTTTTAATAATAATTCATAATCATTAATGAACCAGCAAGTACTAACAAACTAATACCCTCTTTGTAGCTTTATGTTCCTCGAGCCATACGAGGCGACAGCAGTATTCCATATTGCAGTAATGTTCCATATTAACTCGCCCTACTTTAATTGCAGCAACACTTTTTTATATTTTACAGAATATATCTGCACATTTACTAATATATAGGAGGTCAGATCTTAGGTGTTTGCGGACATCTGAAAGCAGGGGCAACGCCACTTATTCGGTAGCGAACATGGGCTTTCTCTCGGAAAAAATAAGAGTTTTCCAGTCACGTTTTTCCGTTTATGTAACTGCTTATTTACACTACTCCGTGTTTCACGGAAATTTTTGATTATGTTTTAAATATATATATATATATATATATATATATATAAACCTTTTTATATTTCAAAAGACGTAAACCACTTTAAAGAAAAGCATTTTATGTACACGTTGTCGATGAGTCAATATCACCATTTTGCTAGTAACACAGGCCTATGCATACAGAACAATAAACATGTGAAACATTGTTAGACACAGATGTGTTATTTACAAGGCACTAAACCTACCACTTGCGTGAAGATATACTTAATTGGTGACCTAGGTGACATTTAAATACTGGGCTAATGTCAAAATGGTTCACATACAAATTATATCACCTTGGATTTGTGACAAAATTTAGTGTTGCAGATGTTTACAAAAGCTTGGAAGCAACCTGCAGCGTGTGTTTCCGGATGGGAGGTACCATCAACCTGAGGATGGAGGCAGCAAGTTTCTCCGAATAGTTCATAACCACTTTAGACTACACAGTGTCATAAAGCTCACTGCTGTTAAAACCACAGATATATTTAACATCTGTTTACATTTTCGGTAAGAATTTTGGAAATGCTTAGATTAAAAACGGACACAGTTCGCTCTGTTTTCTTGAATTACGTAAAAAGTGCAGTCGACATTTACGGAATTGTGTTTCAGTTCTCTATACATATTTTGTCGTAAGAAGTTCTCACAGCTTAAGCGATTACGCCCGAAATATGTGTGGGTCTTCACACACACGACTCGAGTCATTAGTGTCCGAAATGTAGGCCAAAATTTAACATTGTGAACACCATCTTTTAATTTCAGAACATAAAAATTCATCAAAATTCATTCAGAGATTTTTCACATGTGCGCACAAAGATATATATATGTATGACAAAGTTCTTGGGAGCATTCTTCAAAGATTTTCGTCAAAAATGCAACCCCCCCCCCCCAAAAACGCAACATAAAAATAAGATTTTTCCTTTTATTTTCGAAAATTCATGCAAGATTGTCTTAGAGATTTCCCATACCGACGTCCAACTATCTGAACCACCCAAAAAGAAGGGTGTCACTAATTAAGTATTGCGTTTAATGACACATAATTGTGTCACAGATTTGATTCAAGTCGTAGGAGTGGCTACACAATTTGGTATTTATCGTGTGACAGTTCGTAGTCTATATTGCAGTCGGAGTGTCTGAAAGAGCTGAGACCCTGGTGGTGACCACTCATCCCCATTCCAGTATACGCGGTCATCTGGTGATGGTGATGGTGATTAAATCCGTGCGCTACAACGTGATTGTGAGAAGGATAATATGGTGCTAAATTCGAGGCAGATCCATGGGCGCTGGTGGAACTCATCTGATGATGCGGAACCCCTGACGCTGGCGGAGGCAGATAGTCTACACTCATGTTACCGTAGTAAGAACTATAGTTCTGGGTGTAACAGTGAGGAGACGAGGTGTTCGAAGCGGCAGGCTTTCCCCAGCCGAAGCCATTGTAAGAAATGTCATGCTGATAGCCAACGGAGGCACCGGGGGTGACTGGTGGGCTGGGGAACATCACTGATGACGATGCAGTACTGCAGCCTCCACCCGAGCTGTTTCCGACAGGCGTGGCAATGTCAGAAACGCCAACTCGGAGTTGCTGGAAGGGTGAGATTACAGGTGATGGTTCCTTCTTGAGTATTACATTAGCTGGAGGGGATAAACTATTGCTTTCGGTGCTGGAAGGAGCTGGAGGCAGTGGCGAGCACTTGGACGTGTTGATCTTGTTAGGACTGCTGCCTGGGACCCTGGAAGGCTTAGGGTTGCTGGAACCGCTGCCACTGCCACCTCCCACGCCCCCAAGATTGTGTTGTTGTTGCTGTTGCTGCTCTTGATGCTGCTGCTGCTGCTGTTGTTGTTGTCTGCATTTCGCTCGGCGATTCTTGAACCAAACCTGAAAGACATATCACGACGTACAGTGAAGGACGAAATATGATATTCTGAGTTAGTGCAAATGAAGTGTCACAGTCATATATCATCCATTGCTACATGCTTCGGTTCAACTAGCCATTATCAAGCATCATGTTACAAAAATTTTAAAAATACAAGTGCTCTTGCATTATTGTTTAAGGAGAACTCAGTAGTTTGCAAACATTAAATTAAAAGGCATATTTATAAAAATAATGTCTTTTTGTTGTGTTTGTAATACTTCATTTGTAAATATAACAAAACGGGAAAGAATCAGAATAAAATTCGGGAATAAATCAGGAATTATAAGTACAGTTATGCGCCGCATAACAACATTTTGGTCAACGACGGACCACATATGCGACAGTGGTCCCATAATATTTTAGTACCATTGTTTTACAGTTGCCTTCAGTATTCAGTACAGTAACATGCTGTACAGGTTTGTAGCCTAGGAGCAATAGGCTATACCGTATAGCCTAGGTGTGTAGTGGGTTATACTGTACTGTCTATAGGTTTGTGTAATTACACGTTCGCACAACGACGAAACAACCTAACAACGCATTTCTGAGAAGGTATCCCCGTCGTTAAGCGACGCATATCTGTAATGTGTGAAATGTTGAATAATGACTATAATTGTGGATTTTCCCCCACGTTTGGTATTTTAAACCCATTACGGTTTCAGAAGCTCTAATATCAACTGTGCGCGAATACAACCAATTTTACTCAGACTCTAAACTATTTTTAAAATATGACAATAAGAGAGCCCACAATCCCAAATTGCACTAATTACCCTGACGGTCGTCCGCTAATTATTGCAGTCCATTGAGCAACGAATCACTTCGTAGCCGAAACAGAAGTTGAGTTAATGTGACCATTACTAACGGCAAGTAATTACAATACTTGTTGGACGTCACTTAACCTTCTAAGAAGTGAACTACTGAGATGTAGTCTCGAAACTTCTGGAACAATAAACACAGTTCAAACAATGGTCTTAATCAACGTTAATTGCCCTATTTGGGAAAACCGCACAGCCACAGATATAGGTTTTACTATTTAATATTATTCCTGTGATCTAATCAAGAAGAATAAAATGGGCGGGACATGTTGCACGACCGGGAGAGACGAGATATACTTACAGGGTTTCAGAGTAAAAACTTGACGAAAAGGGACCACTTACAAGATCTAGACGTATATAAGGGCATGCATTAAAATTTATCCTCAAGAAGTGCTATGTGGAGGAATGGATTGAATTGATCTGGCTCGGGATAGGGACAGGTACCGGGCTGTTGTGAATGCGGTAATGAACTTACCGGTGCCGTAAAGTTTGGTGAAATTCTTGATTAGCTTGATAGCTTCTCAAGAAGGACTCTGCCCCATGTAGCTAGTTAGTTACGTAGTTAGTTAGTTAGTTAGTTAGTTAGTCAGTAGTCATAACACATGGAATATTGAATATCTTAACAACAAATAGTCGAGCAGCGGTGGCGCTCCGGACCGGCATGTGGCGACGCTCAGCTAAACATCATCCATCGGGCCTAACATTTCAGAGGTATCCATCCTTCGTCCAGCCAACCGCAGTGATCCTAACTCGATTATTCATAGACTGGTGTCTTCCAAACACTCAGGCTGTGTAGCTTGCTTTATCGACAGCATCGTCAAATAAACCACAATAATACAGCCAGTGATGTTTACTTTACCGCATTTTAAAGGCTACCACATCAGTTTTTATCCGCACTCGAAAAACTGCGAAAAGCGACTGTCAGCTGCGTCATGTCTCTCCCTCTGTCCGTTCATCTGTCTGTCCGTCCCTCTGTCTGTCCGTCCATATGGCACAATTTGGTTCCCACTGGATGTACTCTAATGGAATGAGATATTTGAAGATTTTTTAAAAATCTGATGAGAAAAATAATTTCATTATATCTAACAACAATGACCGGTACTCTACATGAAGACCGATATATATTTTTGATCATGTCTCGCTCATTTCTTCCTAGAATGAGAAATGTTTCAGAAAACGTTGTAGAGAAAATCAAAACACACATTTTGTGCTCAGTAACTTTTTTCGAATATCGTGTCATTTATGAGATAATGTGGAAAAATATTGTAGAGCCGGACAGTTCGCGGATGACAATATGGCGCATGCATATTTCACGCCGGATACCTAGGGCTACAAACACACAATCACAACATGTAATACATATCGCTTTTCCACTACAACACTGGTTGCACGAACGTTATATGTACATTGCCTGACTTGTTCATCCAAAAGTACAAAGTAATGACCTCATGATTTGCGTGTTACAAAGAAAACGAACTAAAAAATACTAAAATGGAATTATATTTATGACTGAACTAAAGCATGTCGTGATTTGCTTCTTGGCAAATAATAATATTCAGTGGGAGAAGAAAAGGAAGTGCTAAAAAATCCGAGAATTGGATATTTAAATATGACGTGATTGCTCCTGGCTATCTGGTTGCAAAAGCTGCTGGACTTTCTATCACATTTATGTGTAGGGATAGTTTTTAAATTCTTCTAACACCAATATACAAACAATAAACAGGCTTCACTGATCATATTTTGTTGTACGTACGACTGGTCATCCTGACAGATTTGTGCAGATTACAATCTGTCCAGTTCCAAGAAAATTTCAGCCCTTTTACAATGATATCAGGATCAAATACCTTATTTTTCCGGGCGTTATTTTCAACCATTTGCGTTAGGCAGTGGTACAGTACCAAACCATCAACAACGAAACGCATTCTGCTCTACACATTCCGCGTAATAAATACACAAATACAATTTGGCGCAAATCGAAACTTTAGTGGGGCTATATCATCATAGAAATTTAAAATGTTTTACTGCTTATCAAATTTATCGTGAACGACACGTAACATTACGTTGTTTAACACATCAGCGCCCTCCCAGGCTATTTTTCTGTAATTACTCCACCTTGCAGGCGGTTTAAAATAATTCCTTTTCCTTCATCAATACGAATATTCGATTTACAACATGCTCATGTTTTGCTACTAGTCTTATCCATCACAACTTGACAGCAGTTCTCTGTTCTGTATTATTGAATGTTGATTCAGATCCACCAACCCTGTCTCCGCTTCCTAATCTTCAATTCATTGCCATATCGAAACTCAATTTGTGTACTTCACACCCCTAACTCCACCCCCATTCCTTTCTCTGTCCTTATATTCCCTATCACTTTTCATGGATGAAGCCATTTTAAACAGTTGAAGTGATTTCATGATTCAATCCATTCACCCCTCACTCAACACCACTCCCCATCTTTATCTACAACGATTTCCTTTGTATAGAACCCCATTTCAATTTATCCTCCCCTAATTCTCCCTATGAAAGAAGTGCAAATACTGGCCCAATCATTTACACCCCTGTCTGTATGCCATCCATTTCATATCCTCTAGGGTCTAATCCTCTACTACAGCGAGTTTGGCTAATGGAAAACAGGCTTCTGGGGGGGGGGGGGCAGGGATTGCTCCTCTTTTGCCCAGCATCGAAACA
>Ga0131853_10003749_pt1 | contig 27332 bp, 12 predicted proteins | sample TergutLab28metaG_FD_92764 | JGI IMG/M metagenome (GOLD analysis project Ga0131853, IMG submission 92764) | Labiotermes labralis P1 segment gut microbial communities from Petit-Saut dam, French Guiana - Lab288 P1 (version 2) (version 2) | ecosystem: Host-associated > Arthropoda: Insects >...
ACATCAGCACGCCTCAAGTCAGCCTACACAACGCAACAAGTAGTCGCAAGCTCCTGAAGATGGACGTATTAACGTCTGAAACATGTTGAGCAGTAGATAATAAAGCAAGTGTCATCTAGTTGGACAACCTTTATTCAAATACACAGAATATGTTCGATTTTGTGCATGAATATAAGGCAATCTTCAATTGTTCAGATAAAAAATTAGGAAAAAATTCTAATTTTATATTAATGTAAATACAGTGACAGGATATAAAACACCCTGAAGATGACGCAATACCGTCAAAACATTTAGGAGCAGTGTAATAAACAGCGGCATAATAAATTGTTGATCATTTGTGCATTTGTTGGCTCATTATACAAATAAACGAGAAATATTACGACAGAATATCTCCTCACATTTATTGACACTTTTCTGTGATGTAAACCACTCAATATTAATAGGCAATGGACGCTGAACACTCAATTAAATTTGAAATCCCCGCGTATCCACACTGCATTGCGTCCTAATGGTGACGTAATATGAGCTTGAACAAGCCGTCCGTATGCATGCCTGAATGTTCCACGAGAAGAGTAAATTTTTCTCTGGCAAAACACGTTTATAACTTCCTTCCGAGCAAAATCCAGTTATCTCAATAAATATTACAGACTTTATAGTTTATGTGCTTTAATTTTCCGTTGAAAGTAAGAAAACTGTTTGCAACACACACTGTCCCATCCAACACAATGGAATATCTCGACGGGTACTGCTGCCGGACGAAGCCATTGTCGGTAAGAAATGACACTATAACTGCATTTGATCTTAATTAAAACAATCAACTCTGTGGACAGTTTGATCCTCAACTAGTGTCCGATCCACGGTTGTCCACAACAGTTCAAATAATTCGGTAATACTATTATTTCATCTCTGCTGAGAGATTACATAATTTTGTGCTGGGTTAAACCTGTGATCTTTAATTAGATCTGTTTTTAAACTCTAATTATGATACTACATACTGTCTCTTTGCAGATTTCTCACTTCTGATCTTACAGTGTGTCCTAACACACGTGATGTGTTATGCTGCTTAGATATTTAGTGAATTTAATCTGCAGTATCATCATAAATTTTGATGTTTTGCTGACCGTGCATCTCAGTACAATCTTAGTAATGAACTAACTTAATGCACAAATTCTTGTTTTATAATAAGTTTATTATGTGCCTCTACATGTTTCGAGCACTATGTGCTCATAATCAGTAGGTCAAAATTGTATTATACAGCATCTGGTATCATCACACCTGTAAGTGGCCGGACGGCCACTTACAGGTGTGATGACACCAGATGCTGTTTAATAGAATTTTGACATCTTGATGATGAGCACATAGTGCTCAAAACATGTAGAGTCATATAATAAACTTATTATAGAACAAGAATTTGTGCATTAAGTTGGTTAATTACTAAGAGTATCATTATAAGTTGCAGTGCACAACTGGAACACAGAGTTACAGAAATAACAATCAGAATTAAAACATTTTAAATGCACTCAAACACACACACACACACACACACAATACTGTATACTAATATATAACTTGGTGACGAGTAAGATACATGAGTATGGCTTTAGCGTATCGCCACGTGGGAATATATATATATATGGCAGCAACGTAGCAAGTATATTTTCAAGAGATAAACCCTTTTTTAAAATTACCCGGAGATCCCCCTTCACTCTGTTTCTAATTATAAAAAGAATATAAGCTCTGTTACTGCTTGTTTTTTAAAATAATTTTTATCGTTTTTCTCAACTCACTTCCCTTGAAGTACAGAATATAATATCCTTAATTAAAAACGATGGTCTTCATAAATTATTTTAAGTTCTCTACAGGAATGAAATTTCACTGCAGCTATACAATTATGAAATGTTTATCTTGTTACTAACATCAAACTGCAAACGATCATATCCTTGGAACATGGCGTAAGAAGCCTTAATTTAAATATAACTTTTTTTACTTATAAATGTTTAGGTTTTAACCTGGGATTTGAAAGTTTAAACGCCTACTTTCATTAACCCTGAAATATATAATTAATGAAGACTCTTAAACAATCGATTTCATTTAGAAACGTTACTGGTATTATGCCAACTATGTGCGATATTTCGGTAACAAATATTGCCACAACACATGGAAGCACAACAACCCAAAGTACCGATTTCGGCCATGACTTTATGTAAAAGACACGATTAATTGTCTTGAGAATATTTTAAAATTTTCGTACAAATATAGTTAGGGTAAGAATACTGAACTACAGCTTTGATGTAAATCACTAGAACAAAAAAAATTAATGGCAGAATAATGTATTCTTCGAACATTTCGCAAGCTGAATGAACGAGCAAATTTCATTTAGATATAGGACGTTCCATTCATACTTCTTGGGGGCACGCGGTAGCGGAGCACACTACAAACCGGAAGGTCTCGGGTTCGTTTCCTGATGGTTTCTTTGGAATTCTTTATTGACATAAATCCTCCGGCCGCACTATGGCACTGCGGTCGACTCAGCCTCTAACAGAAATGAATACCAGGAATATTTTCTAGGGGGCAAAGGTGGTCGGTGCCTAGACTGGCAACCTTCTACTCTCATGTGCCGATTATCTTGGAGTGTGAGAGCCTCAACCTCCTGGAATCCTCAGGGCCTATACAAGTCTGCTTTACTGTTATATATATATTTCTTGCGAACTAGGATGTTACACACCTGTCCCAGTCTCGAAGCATCAGCACAGTGTGAACTGTGTGACCAGGCCAATATGATCTGGTGATCAGCGCAGTAGGAATGCAGGTTTCAACACATATGAACTCAGTGATCAGCAAAATATTAACTCGATGATCAGCAAAATATGAACTTAAGTGATTAGTACAATATGAACTCAATGATCAGCGAAATATGAACTCAGTGATCAGCACAATACGAATTCAGAGATCAGCACAATATGAACTCAGAGATTAGCGAAATAGGAGCTCATTGATCAGCACAATATGAACTCAGAGATCAGTGAAATATGAACTCGGTGATCAGAAAATTATGAACTCAGTGATAAGCGAAATATGAACTCAGTGATCAGCACAATATGAACTCAGAGATCAGCAGAATATAAGCTCAGTGATGAGAGCAATATGAAATCAGGATCAACGAAATGTGTACTCAGTGATCGGAAAAATATGAACTCAGTGATAAGCGAAATATGAACTCAGTGATCAACACAATATGAACTCAGAGATCAGGGATATATGAGCTAAGTGATCAGCACAATACGAACTCCGAAATCAGCACAATATGAACTCAGAGATTAGCGAAATAGGAGCTCAGTGATCAGCATAATATGAACTCAGAGATCAGCGAAATGTGAACTCAGTGATCAGAAAAATATGAACTCATTGATAAGCGAAATATGAACTCAGTGATCAGCACAATATGAACTCAGAGATCAGCGAAATATGAGCTCAGTGATCAGCACAATACGAACTCAGTGATCACCGCAATATGAACTTAGTAATCAATAAGGACTTCAGTGATCAGCACAATTGGACTTAATGATCAGCACAGTAGCTACCAAAATGACGATCCATTTAATGGAATTAAAGTTAACAAAGAAAGGTGGCACTGTTTTCTCGTCATCTGTATGTCCGTCCGTCCATACCTACGTAGTAGCTCCGGAATCTTAGCGCCATGTGATTTCTGGGCATTCCCAACACTGAAAGCACAACTGCGCGGAAAGATGTTCTCTTCAGATGATGAAGTGGAAAACGGCACGGCCGCAGCGCTAAAAGGGATGTCACAAAACAATCTGTTTCATGTGTTTGAATCGTTCATAAAACGCTGTAAAAATGTATTCAATGTGAAGGCCGCTACTTTGAAAAAGATAAAATTGTAGGGCTTGTAGAGTCATCTGATTCTGAATAAAAAAATCAGTCTTGAAATTTTTCAATCAGTCCACGTATAAACGGCATTTCACCAAATTTGACGCTGGTGGGACAATAACATTTGTCAGTTTGTTTGTTCCAGGCTTGGATAGAATCAGACATAAACCTATAAGCAAAGTACGTATAACGTAACATTGAAGGGCGTTCGCGTTCCCATTGTTGTCACGGGAAAGGAATTATTATTATATTATCTCATTGCGTGTCTGTAACCTTAGTTATCCAACACGCAACGCGCATGCGCCGTAATATATTGCCGTCTGTGGCCTGTCTGTCTCTTCCATATATTTCCATATATATAATTTCACAAAAGTCACGATTTTCGGAAATAAATTATTGGACACGAAAATTGTGTTTTGGTTTTCTCTACAACTTTATCTGAATCATTTCTCATTTTAAGAAGAATTCAGGAGATATTATCATACACGTTTATTGGTATTCATGTAAAGTAGCCTTTATTCTCGTCAGATATAATTAAACTTGAAATTTCTCTACAGATTTTCGAAAAATATTGAACTATATAGTTTTATGAAAATCCGTCCAGTGGAAGCCGAGCTGTTCCATGCGGATAGACAGACAGACATGACGAAGCTAATAGCAGCTTTTCGCTCAAATGAAAACGAGCGTAAAAATGGACACTTCAAGAAGTTCGTGAGTCTCTTCTTCTCGCAACTCGAGCGTAATTTCAGCTTACTTCATAAGCATTTGGGGGACCGCGGTAGCACAGTGATTAAGGTGCTGTGCCACAAATCGGAAGGTCACTGGTTCGAACCCAGCTGGTGTCAGTGGATTTTTCATTGACATAAAATCCCTCCAATCGCACTATGGTCCTGGGATCGACTCATTCTCTAACAGAAATGAGTACACCAGGAGTATTTCCTGGGGGTAAAGGCGGCCGGTGCGTAAGGCTGACAACCCACCACCATCCTGTGTCGCTCATAAGGTTCGTCATCCCTGTTGTGTTTATAATAAACTAGATTGGAGTGTATATACACTTGTCTAACACAACCATATGATGGTAGAGATATGTATATAATTTATTACATAAAGAACAACTACATGTTTCGGCACTTTTCATTGGCCATCTTCAGGTTTTTTCATTTATCAACCTGAAGACGGCCAATGAAAAAGGGCCGAAACATGTAGTTGTTCTTTATGTAATAAATTATATACATATCTCTACCATCACATAGTTGTTTTAGACAAGTATATACACTCCAATCTAATCCTGTGTCGTCATGAAACCTGAGAACCTAAACTTCCTGGAACCCTCAGGGCCTGTCCAGGTTTGTAATTGGACTGCTTTTTCACTAAGCATTTATTAGAAAATAACATTTCGGGGGAAAAAAATTGTACACTTGATTTCGTAAGGCGTATGATCTTAGAAATAAATAAACAAAAATGGATTTGTGGTAAATTAAAAACCACTGAAAAAGGTTCTTCTAGGTTTTCTTTTCAGTTGTGTTACGTCACAGTGTCATGGTCATACTAATTCACTCACCTGCTATAAATGCCAAATAAGATACCGGGAATCTTCAGTCTGATTCTGAACAAATGTTATATTAGTGATCCTTGCACTTATCTCTTTCGGTTTCCGCCAGACAGCGTCAGAGTCAAGTATTCAACAATTGCATATCTACTTGCAATATAAGGAAAGGTATTGGAAATATCGGGCTATGGGTTAGCCTGCAATTCGCAAGGTAATACTGTAACACTTTACTGTACAGCACATAGTCGTACTGGAGAACTTGTCCCTCCGCTCATCAAAAATTGATCATCTAAGAAAATGGAAATTTTCTGACCGTGCTCACAGCAGCACGCCATTGGACTTTATTCTGAGATATTTACATTTAATTCATACCCACATACACAACTTCTTTAAAACAAAAATTAGGATTATCGTCCAATTATCTTATTATTATTATTATTATCATAATCATCATCATCATCATCATCATCGAGATCGTCAAAAACATCATCGCAAGCTTGTTCTATATTTCTATAGTACAACCAACTAGATGCATAAGTGTATCATATTTATTTTATTTTGGAATGACACTCTACATATTTCGGACGGTCTTTCCGTCTATCATCAGCAGTACAAGACTCTACATACAGCAACAGGCATATGTCAAACAGATACTGCTGTCTGCTTGCTAGCAGGCAGACAGCAGTATGCCTGTTGCTGTATGTACAGTCTTGTACTCCTGATAATGGACGGGAAGACCGTCCGAAACATGTAGAGTGTAATTCCAAAATAAAATAAATTTGATACATTGATGCATCTAGTTGGTTTTACTATGGAAATAACATTACGATGCACGGCTCTGTGTAGGCCAAATCATCGCAAGCCTTTATTAAGAGAAAAGACTTGTTTATTTTCAATGAGATGTCCAACACTTTTCTACTTTCTAGTTGTAGAAATGTACTTGGCGACTTCTGAAGATTAAAGACGTCTGTCAGACAACAACAACAACATTCTCTGTTACTCTGTATTATAGACAAACTGTCAGTCATATGTAGTTTGATATGTAAATAAGGTAAAGGATTTACAAATGACAAGTGCTAAACGAAGAGGATTCAAGCACTGTGACAGACCGGTAAATTGGTAAGTAGTCCCAAGATAATAAGTTAAGACTGTAATACCCTACTTAGTGCATACTGTTTTTGTGCTACACAATTGTGATTAATAATATTAGTCACAGTAATAGTACTATTGCAGTGTTGTTATCTGTATGTATTCCGGATCGGAAAAGTTTGAACTAAATTTAGTAATGTATTTGGAGATACTTTGTGGTCTCTGGTAATGAGATGGGCGTAACACATATTGGAAATGTTTCCCCTATGTCAACGTGCGCAAACGGAGCTTTATTTTCATTGAAATGTTGAACGGAATACGGAAAGGGGAAAGATTTGTGTGTATGGAAGAGAACTTATAGAGACAGGAAGACCTCATACTATCTATCTCCAATTTGAGTTTCCTTGCAAATAGCGTCAGCAATCAAGGGCGCGCTAAGTGTCATGAAAGAAACAAACAGGCAACGTGACATTAAGCTGTATGCAGTAAGACATGGCCTGTATATTTGCGAACGTTACAGAACGAACGCCTTAGAGATGCTACACAATACAGCAGTTTTCTGTTCGCATGCTGAAGATGAAAGTGAATAGCTTTGTCAAATAATACAGAGGTGCTGATAAGTCCTTAACTCAATCAGGAAGGAAACAAGCTAATGTTTCTGTCAGAATGACTTGAATTTCCTTCGGCGCCTTGCCTTGCAGAAAAAAAAAAAACTTGATGAAAGTTCGCGTCTCGATGTTTAATCACGCGCATCTGTGACATGCTTCAGAGCTTGTTTCCTTCCTGGTCGGGCTAAGGACTTATCAGCACCCCGGTACTAACTTCCGTAACATAAAATTTTCCTAGACTCTTGGTAACTTTAATACTAAGTTTGGGCGACGCTTCTAACCATTTCTATAGAATCAATGTTTTTTTCCCCTTAGCTAAAAGCGCAAAGATTAAAGCACAAATAACTAAAATCATTCATGTTTTACGTGGATGTGAAAATTGGGCTTCGTTCAATAAGAAAGAGCTTAACAAAGTAGGCATCAGTTTAGTTTCTAAGGAAATATACAGAATTTTAACTAACAAACTGCATGACACAGAATTTTTATTATGAAGTTACAGACTCTACCTTCTAATACAACACGCATTTGTACCCTCCATCAGCCAGGTAAAAACAGGCCGTACATAATTCTATCAACTTCTGACGATATTATGTCACATTTGGAATCATTCGATTCTTGAAATTTCCTAAACTTCCCATATTTAAAATAAAAAATTAAAACTCTACTTCTATAAGATCAATAGCAGGGTTTTTCCATTTACACTTAGATCTTCCTAAAGATCTGTTTTCTTCAGGCTACCCGATATATACTTACTTACTCCATGTTGCAGAGTCCTTCTTGTGCAGCTAACTGGTTTGCAGCTAGTCAAGAAATTCCCCGCATTTCACGGAACCCGAAGGTTCATTACCGCACTCACAAGTGTCCGCCACCTGTCTCCATCCTGGGCCAGCCCAATCCAGTCCATATACCCACATCCCACCTACTGGAGATCCATCCTAATATTATCCACCCATCTACGCCTAGGTCTCTCCAGTGGTCTCTTTCCCTCCGGTTTCCCCACCAAGACCCTATACAACTCCTCTCCTCGCCCATACACGCCACATGCCCTGCCCATCTCATTCTTCTCTATTTTATCACCCGCACAATATTGCGTGAGGAGTACAAATCTTTTTGCTCCTCGTTATGCAAACTCCTCCATTCTCCCTTACCTCGTCCCTCCTAGGTCCAAATATTCTCCTCAACACCATGTTCTCAAACACCCTCAGCTTCCCGATATATACACAATTCATATCTCCGTCGTTAGTGCTACATCTCATCTCTCTTATACCAAGTCTATGTGCTGAAAAGCACAGTGGAATGAAGGTACATTATTACTGTAATGTGGATCTGAGAAATGCATGTCAGCATGTTTAACTTGTTTAATTTTTAAAAATTCACATGCTGATAAGTTTTGCGACGTGAATTATAAGCTTCTTCGAAAGAACAGATGACTGAACAGTTCTTTCATACATGAAAACGATCAAAAGTAAATTGAGAAATCTACTCTGTACTGAATGGTTGGAAGGATACTTCGCTTTTGGCCAGATACCAAGAAAACTGTGTGCAGAAACCGCTGAAAACTACTCGCGGACTTCCTTGTGCTTGAAGAAATATGACTCATTGTTATTACTCTGCTTGCAGCCCTCACAGGATTGCGAGGTTTATAAACTGACTCTAGCAAAACGTTGCTCATTACTGTCTTTAGCAGGACAGGGAAGGTCACAGATTTCCGAACTTAATGGTGGCAGTTGTTCTCCGAATTTAATTACGTGCATTCGCAAAATTGCGAAGAGCAACTACTAGCTTTGTCGTGTCTGCCCGTCTGTCCGCAAGGAGCAACTCAGTTCCCACTAGACGGATTTTCATGAAATTTGATAGTTGAGAATTTTTTAAAAATCTGTCGAGAAAATTCAAGTTAGACGAAGGGCAACTACTAGCTTTGTCATGTCCACCCGTCTGTTCGTAAGGAGAAACTCGGTTCACACTAGACGGATTTTCATGAAATTTTAATAATTGAGGATTTTTTAAAACCAGTCGAGAAACTTTAGGTTAGACGAAGGGCAACTACTAGATTTGTCATGTCTGCCCGTCTGTTCGAAAGGAGCAACTCGGTTCCCACTAGACGGATTTTCATGGAATTTGATAGTTGAGGATTTTTAAAAATCTGTAGAGAAAATTCAATTTAGACGTACAAATTATTAAACATAAGCACTAGGCGCTTTAAAACCCTTTTCAATAAAGAGTCCCAGTGTATATCCGTACGACCGCCGGAAATAGACTGGAGACTCAGTTCGTAGAACTGGAATTCTTGTTGGGAGTACGATCATGGCTTCGAAAAGAATGTTTAATAAATGGATAAGAGAAGAATTATATTTATTGTCGGGTATTGAAAGAATGCGAAAATGGAACTCACATTAACCGCCCACAAAGAATGAATCCCGGAAACGTTGAAAATGTAACCTAATAAGGAAATATAAAGGTACAGAAAGTGGAATCCTGGACACAGCGTTATGAGTATTGGCGAAGCAGAGATATTTGTGACCTGCTCTTTCGAACATGGTGACTGGAATGGCGATGAAATTAAATCACTCTATGTAGCAGACCCCTTGCTGAGAAGCTGGTGGTGGCTGAACTACTCTAATCCCCCGCCTTTTATACAGCCGATCTTCTGTCTTTCCATTTCCTATCTAAAAACATAAAGATATGCAGAAATTTATAAACTTAACTTTTCCAGTTGTTCCGTGTATGGGTGTGGAACTTGGTCTCTGGCATCAAGAGATCGGCATGGGCTAAGGGTGTACAAGAACAGCGTGCTGAAAAATGTGTCTGGGCGTAAGATAGAAGAAGATGCAGGAAGGTACAGCAAATTGCATAAAGGTAAGCTTCATGATTTGTAATCTTTAGGTGATATATCCCGTTGTGATCAGATCAATAAATTTATCCAAAGGAGTTCCGTCTTGCACAGCACAGATTTCTACGAAAGCGACTATTTTCGACCCGTTTTTCCGGCCATCATCACACCTGGATACCAGATTCCATGAAATAAACTACACAAATTATCCATAAAACTTGGAGACAGAGATCTCCTCATTAAAACTGTTCTATAAACCGTCGTAAAAATGCATATGATTAGTGGAAACAATACGAAAAAAAATACATAAAAATGAGGAAATATGATCAATAATCAATAAAATAAAAGAGAAAGGCAGATTAAAGTTAACGTGCACAGTGCAGCTTCCTTCTATTGTCTCGTCGCGAGCGAATCGAAGTTCTCCGAGATTTGCTACTGTTGATAAATTGGGCCGTGTCATTGCACTGCAAGTACATGTGTGTTCTGTTCGTGACCATATGATAGCGTGGGCTATATTCTGCAGGATGGGGGCAGTAACGTAATAAGAAAATGCCAATTAATGTTTTAAAGAAAAGCACAGTAAAGTGTAGTACTTACATTCGTTTAGAGGCCGTACAGCAACATCAGGCAGTTGACCTAGCGGAATGCTAATATTTTGAACAAGAGTCGCTGCGTGAGGCGTTCGACTTAAAGCGCACTGCGAGGTCTTGTTGGACCGCCTCTGTGGTCTAGTGGTCAGAGTTTCTGGCTACAGATACAGAGGTCCCGGGTTCGATCCTCGGCGCTACCAGATTTTCTGAATATTAGTGGGTCTGGAACGGGGTCCACTCAGCCTCGTGAGGTCAATTGAGGAGCTACTTGAATGAAAAAAGTAGCGGCTCAGGTCTAGAAAACAGAGATTAACGGCTGTGGGGACCCGTTACGCTGACCACGTGACACCCCTCTATCCGCAAAAGTTGGCACTAACTTCGCCGACCAGCGGCGGCCCCTCTGTCGGTAGAGTTCGCGTGCGGACTAAGGCCACGGAGTTTAGTTTTTAGAGGTCTTGTTGCCTACTGCAGTGTTGCTCATTGACTACAGAAGGGGGTTGCGTTGGTTGGCTAATCAAATGTCTGACCCTATCGAGAATTATTTCCAAGCTTGTGCTGTAAGAGACGGTGTTTTTATCATTCAATTGATAATTATTCTTAGTTCCTTCATGTTTAAAAAATCTTTCCATAATATCCATATGTGCACATTTTCTGGTCTAATGTTTAATATCCATTATGCAATCTCTTTTCCCGAAGGCGTAGCCGTTTTCTAAAGGTTGTTGGACAAATTTAGAATTAGTATTATTTTTTTAAAGAATGTAAATGCTCCTTGTAGCGTGTTTCAAAAATCCTTTTCTCCCAGGCGAATGGATAACGTGTATGATTTCTTTCATTGGTTTTGGTATACAGGTCTGTCGATGGCCCGAAAAATTGGCCGAAACTGGTCATCATTCTAATAAACTGTGTTGTTCGTGACGTAACTCCTTTGCTTACATTTAAGCATGATTTGCACTTATTTCCAAACGTTTTTATCGGGCGATAAAATCAAAGAAGTTGAGATGGAGAGGAATATGGCTTGCATGAGGCATAGCAGAAATACATACGGAGTTTTAGTGGGGAAACCTGAAGAAAAGGTACCTTTCCGAAAATCTAGTTGTAGATGTCACGGGAATATTACATGGACCTTAAAGGCAAAGGATGGGAGAGAATGGGCCGGATTCGTGGTTTAGTCTCGGGAAAAGTGGTGGAATCTTGTGAACACGGGCATGAACTTTCGTTTTCCATAAGATACGGGGAATTTCTAGACCAATTAGCAATCGATTAGATTCGCATGAAGGAATCTGCTCCATGGAATTATTTATTTGACCTAGAACTTCGGTACCTTGTTAAGAAGAGCTTTTCATTGGTTTCTGTATCGAACCAGATGAATCAGTCTCACACGCTCCTAGTCCATTTCGCTAGACTCCACTTCCGTCATCGTATAGCAGAAATATAACCACTACTTTGCGCTTTGTTCCATATTTACTCAATGCCAGTTCGATAATGTAACCATCAAGGCAAACTATCACAGCGCCCACAGATTTCTTATTCAAATTTCAAACTATTGTACCTAAGGTCGTCATCAGGAGGTGCACGGGACGGTCACCTACAGAGTGTGACGACACCAGATGCTGTGTAAAACAATTTTGACTTCTTGATGATGAGCACATAGTGCCGAAATATGTAGAGGCATAAATAAACTTATTATAAAACAAGATTTTGTGCATTAAGTTGGTTAATTACTAAGATAATAATTCTGTTGTTGATTACGTAGACTATAAGTGGCACTTTAATGTTACATTATGTAATTCTGTCTAAATTTTAAGCTATAACGCTTGCAAGCCTCGCCATAATGAGTAAGGCCGATGCAGGAAAGACGACTCGTACAGTCCTGCTTCTCTTGTATCTCGCAGAGAACCCGGCAGGCTTGTACCGTAATATCAAGTCTCTGTCCAAGGCGCACCATTGTATTGCCTATTATGCTGATCTAACAGGCTGAATCTGTTCATTATTGTATTGTGAGATTTGTACTGCTGCTCAGAGACGCGCCCTTTGTGTCGCGTGTAATAACCAGCCCTCCTGCCGATCGCACCGGTCGGGTGACGCTGCGCAACCTGTCAGCCGCGACGAAGGAATGCAGCCTGTATTATTACATGTATTTACCGATATTAGCGGTACTAGCACGCGCTGCGTCCTACCCTTGAGGCTCACTGACAATGAAACCAGCAGCGCAGGCGCATCAGCAGGGATTTTCATTCTGCAAGGTTAAAAATTACAGAAATCGCCAATGTCTCTTCCGAATTAGGTTATGTATTTTACAATAGTAACGGAGTTGTTGATGCTTTTGATCACAAATTCTCAGTATCACTGATGAAGTGAGAAATATGAACTATGCAGGAAGGTGGTGTGGACAGATTATAACCTTGTGTCATTTGTATATCCTAAGCTTCCAGAACGCCTTTTAAGAGGAGTGTTTATGGGCAGACAATTCTGAAGTAGGGAATATGAGATGGGAAATGACGTACATTTGCCGCAAAATTTGCTTAGAAATATATATATTTTTAAATTTGACTATCAATAACTTATACTAATAAAAAAAGGTAAAGTGACCCCATTACAGGCCCGGTGTGGCCCAGAGGGTGGGTAGAGGTATAGCTCTACTCTTCCATGATAGCGACAGTAGAAGGAGGTGAGTGGTCAGCAGCACGCCTCGGCCGCACTTTACCCCTGGGAAAGACCCCGTACCCATTGTACAGGAGGCTGGATGGGCCCCAGGGCCGGTCTGGACGGGCGGAGGATCTCGTCCCCACTGGGATTCGATCCCGGCCCGTCCAGCCCGTAGCTCAGTCGCTATACCGACTGAGCTACCCGGCCCACATCTTACGCTAATATTATAGCCTAATTATGACGCATTTTAAAAGTAGTCTAATTTTTTAATGTAACTCTAAGTTAAACGTCGTGCAAACTAACATTTTACTCTTAGTAGCTCACATTTTCGTAATTTCGCCAACATTGAATAGAAATTTCTTTACGTCTGACAATTTTTAATTCTGGAGAGTTGAGAGGTTTCCTCCTAAAATTATATCGGAAATTGTGAAGAGGTCAGAAATCATAATTAACTGCAATACAGAGACAACGTTAGAATATTGACCTGCCAGAAAGTAGTGTAGTGTAGTTTAGTGTAGTGTTCTGTACATTCCGTTCGCTAGACACATCCTATGGACAGACATGCCTATTCTTCACGCTTTATCGGATAATATTATTTGTGTGCGGCAGCGGATATTAGGGTATATGTCTATTTAACTGAAGTAAATGGTCTTATATTTATCTTATTTCATGTAGTATGTAATTTATTAGGAATTTCAAAAACATCAATTTTCTAAAATTTCTGCTGCTGGTGTCACCTGATTTTTAATAATTACTTTCTTAAACCTGCAATTTAAAGTAGACGTAGATTTAAGAACGTTTCTTCAAATCTGAGTTATTTTGAAAGAGAAGAGGATTATTTGTGAGCAGTACAGATGGTCGCTATTGGACAAACATAGACCGGCCTTTGGCTGATCATGCGGTGACAAGTTGGTGAATGAGGCATCTGGTCAGGGGAATGGATGTTGGGGGAACGAGCAGCTTGCTTACTTATCAAAATAAATTGTCATGTAGACAATGAGAGGCCACGATAATTCGGCAGCACAACTTATATCCACTTCAAATTCCGTATCTTGAATGACTTCTGGCAGCTCAAGAGACTTGGGTAATGATGTCATTAAGCCCTTAAATTAATAGAGTGGTCCCCTCCACAGAGACAGCATAATACATACTGATTCATGAACTGGGATAATGACATGAAAAATTAGGCCTGCACAAGAAGTGAAGACAGGCTATTTGATTTGTGCAACCATAGAAAGATAAACAAAGATTTATGTTCTTTTTCAAATGAAGCCAACTATGTGCACACCGCTTCTTAGTACGTTTATTTCAACTTCTCTACATGTTTCGGGCAACTACGTTTTCATCATCAGGAGAACTTACTGTATCTATGCGACACCGGTATTTTTTGCTCTGTATGGGTGGCTGTCTGCAGACCAGAAAGTCAACCACACAGAGCAAAAAATACCAGTGTCGCATAGATATAGTAAGTTCTCCTGATGATGGGCACATAGTTGCCCGAAACATGTAGAGAATTTGAAATAAACGTACTAAGAAACAGTGTGCACCTAGTTGGCTTCATTTGAAAAAGATTATATTGGGACGCACTGTCAAAAAAAAAACAAAAAACAAACAAGCAAACAAACAAACAAAAAAGATTTATGTTATTCAGTAATACGTATTTCATTTGTTACACAACCTACCCTGTTCAATAGATTTAAAATTTCTTGCCCTACTAATGACTCGTGGGATCTTCACAGCTCTGTCTATATCCAGCGACCCAGATCTGTGGCAACACACAGTGAGGGAATGTGGTCTGAATCGCGATCTGTACAGAGTCGCATAGCACAGATATTCAAAACGTATTGCATGACAAACACGAATAAATGAGAGTCAGAAATTGTAGTTACAGATCCACAGAATTGAGTTAACTGAATGCATGCGAAGACCAATCCTTGAAATATTAAGGATTAAGCATACAATATTTTTGATACAATACATGAAAATTACATTTTGTGGAATATTAGGGCCTTCGGGGAATGTGTAGCCCAAAATTTATCGAGAGATTTTGTGATATATGCAAATAACTTTAGGGCTTGATTTATTTCTGACAAGTCATAAGTAAGTGTCATATGTAAAGGACAGTGTTTCTATATTTTAATGGGCTTGTTAAGCCTCCAAACATTTCTATTGACAGAACTGAAAAGGGTGAATTCCATTTATATAATCTTGTGGGAGAAAAATTAAGAACCAATTAAATAATTGGTGGAAATGTAACCAAAGTATGATGGATTTCACACATTCGGTTCACAATAGTAGCGTACCAAAATGAACACTTCGCAACAAAGCGTTAAAATAAATTATTTCAGTTTTTTTCCCCAATTACATCGTTTCTGGTCATAGCAGTTGCAATTTTATAAGGGTCTTTCAAGTTTTACGAGATTAAGCTATTTAAAATTTGCTTATTAATAACATTAAATCCATTAAAAGCATGCTTATAAACAAGAACATTTTGAGGCTCCGAAGCCTGCTTTATTCATCTGTGAAACATCTGAGTATCTAATACACGCTACAACTGTGATGCACTCTGTCGGACAGAGACTGGGTTACTCGACTCTCTAATACTAGGCAGAAAATCGAATTAGCCTTGTATTATATAAGCCACGCCTGTGCCGAAGCTGTATTAACTTATTACAGGGCTGGATTGATGGAGCGTAATCTGATTTCACAGGACTGGTTGGGTGGTTCCGTCATTGTGCTAGCTGTGACGACAGTGGGTAGAAAATGAAGTTACTGACAGACATTTAGCGTTTCCTAAACACGCTATTCATCTACCAGAGAGAAACAAGCGAGACCTAGAGGTCGTCACAATTCTGTGGGATATTGGTGTCTTGAGCACCGATTCTCTCTGAGATATGGCTCTCTCGTATAACACAATTGGAACCGACATTCACAAACAATAACACGCGAACCCGACAAATGCCGTCTATATAGGACTAAAGATCTATATGCCATTTCTAAGACTGTTTGAAAAGGCCTAATGCAATGAAACCAAGACTTTCTACAAATTATTTCTGTTGCCTCCAAAAACGGCATTTTTTATTTTCAGAAAATAAAAAACTATAAACAGCTGAATGCATGGAATGGAGTTCTTCTTGAGAATCTTAGTAATGAACCAACTTAATGCACAAATTCTTGTTTTATAATAAGTTTATTATAAGCCTCTACATGTTTCGAGCACTATGTGCTCATCATCAGTAGGTCAAAATTTTATTATACAGCGTCTGGTATCGTCACACCTGTAGGTGGCCGTCCGGTGTGCACAGGTTGAGTGAATACTAAGATTATGCTGAGATGCACGGTCAGCAAAACATCAAAATTTCTTCTTGAGAAGTTGGCAGGTCTTCATTAATATGAAACTTTCCAGAACAACCAGTTTCACTACCGGATACAAAAGAGCCTTCCAACCGCTGTTTCCCAAATCCGAGTCACTTCAATCCAATCCACACCCTCTGACTGTATACATTTTAATATCATCTTCCCATTTTACAGTGTTCTCTTTCAATTTTCCAGTCTAAATCCTACATGCATAAAAACTCAGAAGCTTTAGTAGTTAATAATAAGGAGTTTGGACTAGAAGTAAATGCTGATGAAACTAAGTACATGGTCATGTCTCGAGATCAGAATGCGGGAAGAAGTCACAATGTAAAGAATTATACTAGTTCCCTTGAAAAGGTGGAACAGTTCAAATATTTTGGAACAACCCTAATGATAAAAACCCTATTCAGGTGGAAATTAAGAGCAGGTTGATGTCATGGGCTGTTTTCTATCATTCGGTGCAGAATCTTTTGTCTTCCAGTTTTCTATCCAAATATATAAAAATTAAGATACACAGAATTATAATTTTGCCTGTTGTTTTGTATGGGTGTGAAAATTTGTTGCTCACATGGATGGAGAGAAGTGGGCTGAGTGTGTGAGAATAGGGTGTTGAGGAGAATATTTGGTCCTATGAGGGACGAGGTGACAGGCTAGTGGAGAAAACTACATAGTGAGGAGCTTATTGATCTGTTCTCCTCACCAAACATTATTTGGGTGATCAAATCGAGAAGAATGAGCTGGGCGGTCCATGTAGCAAGTACGGGGGAGAGGAGAGGAGAGGTGCATTCAAGGCTTTGGTGGGGAAACCTGAGGGATAGAGACCACTTGAAAGACCCAGGCGTAGATGTGAGGATAATATTAAGATGGACCTTCAGGAAGTGGGATGGGAAGGGGCATGGACTGGATCAATGCAGCTCCAGGATAGGGACAGGTGGCGGGCACTTGTGAATGCGGTAATGAACTTTCGGGTTCCATAAACTGCGAGGAATTTCTTGTCTAGCTGAGAACCGGTTAGGTTCTCAAGAAGGACTCTGCTCCATGGAGTAAGTAAGTAAGTAAGTAAGTAAGTAAGTAAGTAAGTAAGTAAGTAAGTAACCCCTACATGCATTTTTCTTCACCTCATGTTTGCCTTAAGCATCGCCCATCTCATTCCTCTTTGACCACCCGAATAATATTAGTTTATTGTGTACTTACAAGGAAGCCATTCTATACAAAATGTTCACCATCCTGTTTTGGCTTTCTGTGTCTTGGGTTCAAATATCTTCCTTGGCACCTTATTCTCGAAAACTCAGACTACGTTTGTCCGTTATAGCGGAAGACAGTGCCTCAAACCCGAATCGGCAAAATTGCATTTTTTAATTATCAAAACTTTAGTTACCCGTTCGAGCTTTTTTGTGTGATAGTCAATTTTTAAACATCTCTTCCCACATCCTGATCCAACTCTCAGGTTCCTATTCGGTGAAATTCGGCAGTTCTTTTCACAAATACAAAGTGGCTGGATCTCCCTAACTTCCATCTCCTGTTAAATATTTCCTAACCACTCTTCATACAGTGGGCGTAGAACGTAAGCAGTCCTGAAGAGATCTGTACTGGGATGGTTTGGGTCTCTTAAGAGGTCCGTAACTTCCGGCAAGAGAGGACTTTACTTCGAGGTGCAGAAAGTGCTAACAAGTTAGTATGCAATCTCAATGGTATTTTTCGAGTATGTCTCCAGAAACACAGAATGAACTTGTTACATAGTGTCAAAATGCGTAATGAATTAAGTAAAAGGCAAGTCTCTTAAGCAAAGTGATGCCTTGATTATCGATGAATCAATAGACATGTCCATGAAAGCATAGATATCTACTGTTTTAAGATACCAACCAAGGAATGGAGATAATGAAGAAAAGTTACGGATGTTAGTGAGGACCAATCTTCAGTCAGTCAGTCAGTCAGTCAGTCTCAGCAAGCTAAACAAGTTTAGATGGAATTCAAAAGTAGATTAAAGTCACTGGCCCAGACACACGACTGCGTGACAGTAATGACGGGTAAACATGTGGGGTTACAAGCAAAACTGAGGGACCAGTTGCTCCTACAAGGTGGAACTACAACGGCATCATCCTTGAAACCTTGCAGAACCACAAAACTGACCTTGAAAATATCTTTATAATAATAATTGAGAACGGCCGTGACTGAGAGCTAGAACTGTGTGTAATGCGCACGGGTACTGGGCATTTTTGAGGGACTTCAATTTTAATTTTGCCTTAACAGTGTTTCCAGCCATATTTCCGAACTCGACAGTTTGTTCCAGATTATTCAATCAAACAGTTGTGACACTGCTTACCGTACTGCACTGAGAAAACTGAGAAACTGAAACTCCCTTGCAGCGGTTTAAATAAAACTTTTATTCTTTGGGGAAGGAATGGCGAAGATGGATGGCATAAAGTTCTTCCTCAGTCACAAGGAATAGTTTGCAACTGATGTAGTGTAAAGATAAAAAAAAGTGACCTACCAGTGTTTACGGAAATTATCGACGTGATGAATACGAATATTTCATATTGATTTTCTGATGTAACAAAACTTAAATTTTTTGTCCTTTTCACTCCAAACAGTTCGCAAACTACATGCAGATATTCCCCTTGAAGCAGCGAAGTGACGGAAATCTTCGGCAGGCACTTTGACACAGTGCATTTGAAAATGGACTTGTGGCAGTGTAATTTTATGTCCAGTTTCACAAAAACGTGACTGTACTTCACGAATGTCCAAAACAATAAGAACTGGAAGAAATACAGTCTTGCCAAACTCATCCTTCCCATACCAGCAACAACTGTATCAACATAGTGGCCACTTCTTTGCTCTCAAAAGAACACAAAGCTATCTGCGCAAAGCCCAGGGCCAGGAGTGACTCTCATTTTTGTCACTGCCGGTCATCGAAAGTCGTGTTCTGGCTACGTCGACGTCAAAACTAAAGTTCTTCGGTGACGTCATCGACATATTTGTTACGATATCGGAAGGATCGTAATACAATACATAATAGACGTACGGCCTGGAATTACAATTTAAAACCAGCGTAGATGTTCTTCATATGAAATTTAGTTCAGTCTTTCTCTGCGTCTCTCTGAAGAACACTCACGAAATTTGTGACCGTATTTCCATTTCCCCTGTAAGACCAATGACGCTACGTTACTGTTGACAAACATTTGTACAATAAAACTCCTAATGGAATATTAATAGAAATATCTGATTAGTATATTTTAGGTTGAATTTCGGGATAGTGACACGAAAGAGATCAAGGTCACCTCTTACATTATTGTGAGTTACTCAGCATCCTTTTATTATATTTCCAGTGTACTGCAGATTAATATACTCTGCCATTGATACAGGCGACAGAAGAAAACACAGCTTCATTACACTCATGCGTTGCCAGTTACAGTAGAAAGTGACTGTACATGCCTCTTCATTACGAGCGTTAATAAACGGCAAATTGCTAATCACAATACAGACTATCTGGAAAGAGGGCCAGCAGCAGGGGGTCTCTGCTCACAGCGTCGTGTTATTACGTCCTTCATGTGTATTAGAGGAGAGCATCCCTGGCATGCGAGCTACTGGCTCTCGGAGACGAGCACGCTATTGTCACACAGGGGCACTGCGCTTGTGTATTTAGAAAACTCCTCCTTATTCTGGAGGTACCCCATTCTAACCCAGACCACCACGCTCAATATAATTCAGCGCTGTTGCTCTGGACATCTCGAGGTTCACCATGTTATTAGAATCGTCCGTTTCGGAAAAATATTCCTCCAAACGTTTATTTATACCGCATATTACAAATTCATTTATCGATGTTTCATTATTTAAAGTATTTGTGCAATATCTGAAAGCACTACAATGAATACCTCTCTAGGCATGAAGGTAAATAAAGGAGAAGCTGTTCCTGTACGTGCCACGAAAGTTTAGAAAGGAATACGTTGTACGTATAGACCCAGTCATCCTAATTTCGGCACTGGTCGGAAGTAAGTGCTTAACTTTACGCTCCGCCTGCTTTTCCCCTGGGAATTGTCCTCTGTACGCAAAGAACAGGAGGCATCCGGTCTTAAGCTCTGGGAGATAGAGAATTTTTTTTGCCCGTGTTAGGACGTGAACTCCGAAACCTCTAGCCCATAGTTTAGTCACTTTACCGACTAGGTTACTCCGGCTTCATCCCCCGTCTAAGCACGTAAGACCAAATGTATTATGATAGTAATACTGTACGTCAGTACAACTGTTTTTATTACACAAGGTAATTACATAGGCTACATGTTTCAACTATTGAACAGTCATCTTCGGGCCTATTGTTTACAGGTTAAGTCACAGGATGCTGTGCACACATTGGGATCCCAGTGTGTTTACATGTAAACCTGTAAACAATAGGCCTGAAGATGACTGTTCAATAGTCGAAACATGTAGCCTATTTAATTGCCTTGTGTAATAAAAACAGTTATGCTGACGTAAACTATTAATATCATAATACATATCCAAGCCCATCGTGATATCTTCATTCAAGTGCGTAAGGCCAAACCTTTATTGTTTCTCTTCCAATAAATGTTTGAGGTGACATCTTGATGAATCGGATTCAATTCCTGTAAGCTGGAAGATATATAGCATAGGCACGACATTCCTTGAAACCAACCGCTGCTATCCTGCAGATAAGACAGGTAGAGGTGACTGATGTTTAAAAAACACTTACTGCTTAATTTTCACATTCTTATTAATCAGTTAGTTCGCTATGCCAGAGTTGTAGATCACTTAGGCTTATAGAACGTTGCCCAGGGTGCACCAGTAGGAGGTGGATCTACTTTGGGATAGTCTTGTCTCTAGTTCATGTCTGTTTACACTTTGGAACACCTGTTTTAAACTACATTTCAAACAGGTGTCCCAAAGTGTACACAGACATGAACTAGAGACAAGACTATTCCATAAACCGTGGAAACAAGAAATAGCCCCCCAAAAAAACCAGACTGGCCTAGAAGAAAGGCAGTTGGCAGAATTTCGACCGTACTTTCGCCATGATTGCTTGGGTACACGTCTTCACCGCATTGGAATCCGGCCCGAACCCCACTGCATGCTATGCAGCCTCCGCGAACCCATGCACAGAAACCACCTAGGACAATGTACCGCACTGCTTAATAGGACAGACTGTGAGCGATACTGGGAGTCCAGGACAAAAATGAAGGAAAATTGACTTTGTCTTTTTTTACTATTACTATTTTTGTGACTACTTCTTATCATTAGGACTTTCATATTTACTTTGAAAGTTTTTAGTATCCATACTGTAATTTTAACGTTTTACTTTGATTGGTCGCATAGGTCAATGATAAACAGTCAATGTACCTGCCGTTAGGAAAATAAAAACAGTCACTGTACCTTCCATTAGGATAATAAAAATAAATAATCTTCACATTCGTACCGCGCAGCATCTTGATATTGTCAAAGTTTTATTTATTCACCAACTGATGCACTAGTGAGTTGTCTTAAAAAACAATATTAAAATTTACATTAAAACAGCTCCGACATGTTGCAGTATTGCAGTTACACCATCATCAGGGAACGCATTAACTCGTGCTTACTGAAGGTACAGTTGTTAAAATAGTCCATTAAATAAATCGGTGTGTGGTTAATATGCAGCCACACCACCGTATTAACCATACGCCGGTGTATTTTAATGAACTATTTCAACAACTGTAACAACTTCAGTAAGCACTAATTAATGCGCTCCCTGATGATGGTGTAACTGTAACACCGAAACATGTCGGAGCTGTTTTAATGTATAATTTAATGTAAATTTTAATACTGGTTTTTAAGTCAACTCGCTAGTTCATCAGTTGGTGAGTAAATAAAACTCTGATTTACTGCTTATTTCAGATATTCTCATCAGCATGTTCCCTCGCGATGCCTCACGAATTGAGTTGAACGCGATCTCTTGCCTTTTAATTGCATAGGGATAAAAAGTTCTGGTACTTCATGGTTGTACTTCAATTAGATCGATACTTTTTATCGACTGGTCTATTACCATTCGTAATTTGGAGTGTATTCTTTTTTAGGGTCGATGGCCCCACGCTGAACAAAAGTGTATTCCCCTCTTCTATGTGGTTATGTGGCTTTTACATGAAATATTAATCCACTAATTTGACGTTCATAGAGCCGTGCATCGTAATATTATTTCTATAGTAAAACCAACTAGATGCACCAATGTATCAATTTTTTTTTTTCATTTTGGAATGACACTCTACATGTTTCGGACGGTCTTTCCGTCCATCATCGGGAGTTCAAGACTGTACATACAGCAACAGGCATATGTCAGACAGATACTGCTGTCTGCCTGCTAGCAAGCAGACAGCAGTATCTGTCTGACATATGCCTGTTGCTGTATGTACAGTCTTGAACTCCCGATGATGGACGGAAAGACCGTCCGAAACATGTAGAGTGTCATTCCAAAATAAAATAAATTTGATACATTGGTGCATCTTGTTAGTTTTATTATAGAAATACTAGTCCACTAATTTCTCCTTCTCATTTATTTTGCTCCGTATGTACAAGTTTCTGCATAACAAGGACACTCAATAATTATTATGTTCTCCCATAAAACGTCGAATTTACCAGAATATTTCTTGTTTCGTTTTTCGCGTTGGAAATGGACGGCAAAACAGAATGCACTCTCAGTCACACTCCCATTAAGCACTATATCACAATTATGTATCATAAGGTACTATATCACGCTTATGCATCATTAGGCACTATATCACACTTATGTATCATTAGGCACTATATCACACTTATGTATCATTAGGCACTATATCATACTTATGTATCATTAGGCACTATATCACACTTATGTATCATAAGGTACTATATCACGCTTATGTATCATTAGGCACTGTATCACACTTATGTATCATTAGACACTATATCACACTTATGTATCATTAGGCATTATGTCACACTTCTGTATCATTAGGCACTAAATCACATTTATCATTAGGCACTATATCACACTTCTGTACCATTAGGCACTATATCACATTTCTGTATCATTAGGCACTATATCATACTTATGTATCATTAGGCACTATATCACACTTATATATCATTAGGCACTATATCACACTTATGTATAATTAGGCACTCTATCACATTTCTGTATCATTAGGCACTATATCACACTTATGTATCATTAGGCACCATATCACAGTTGCGACTGAAGTTTTCTGTAGTTTTCGACAGTCTGTCAAAGCAAATGCCGGGATAGTGTCTACATTAGGCACTATATCACACTTATGTATCATTAGGCACTATATCACACTTATGTGTCATTAGGCACTATATCACACTTATGTATCATTAGGCACTATATCACACTTATGTGTCATTAGGCACTATATCACACTTATGTATCATTAGGCACTATATCACAGTTGCGACTGAAGTTTTCTGTAATTTTCGCCAGTCTCTCAAACCAAATGCCATGATTGTGTCTACGCTAGGCGACTGCTTTTTTTCCACGTTCTTTCGAATTATTTCGTCACCGTAATCCAGTCATTCGATGCTATGCAATATCAGTTTCTGATACCACCGCAAGCTGTACTGCAGTACAAGTCACCCAATAAGATGTCATGAACACACAAAAAAGCCAGTAGGTGTGACACTCCAATCATTCAAACCTCAGTGTAAGAAGAGGGTCGCTGTTTAACCCCACGCCCCTGCTGCATTACCCCCGTGGAAGAGACCAGGCACTCCTTTTACAGGAGGCTGTGTGGACCTCGTGGTCGACCTTGACCGGTACGGAAAATCTCATCCTTACCGGGCTTCGAACACCGAACCTTCCAGTCTGTAGCAAGTCGTTATAACAACTCGGCTACCCCGGCCGCCAATAAATAAATAAAATGTAATTTTTTTTATACAGGGCAAGTCGAGAGAAGATTTTACGCATTAAATGAGAGCTTTATGCTCTAGCCAATGGGCCTCCAAAATGTTTATGGCAAGGGTTATACCCCTTATTGTGGGCTGGTTCGCGAGCCGCAAGTGGAAAAACAACAGTAAGTGGTAAGTCTAACTGCCTAAATAAAGGTGTTGTATTTACATTTACACCCAATTGACACATGCGACCGCCGGCCGCACAATACGACCTGGCGTGCCGCGGGTTGGAGACCCGCTCTCTAGCCTTTTACTTTGGTAACGAAGAGCACTTTACGGCTGTCAGACAAACAGTAAATCCAGTCCCTCCCAGGTATCGAACCCTAAATGAGCAGCCAAGAATCATTGCCTACGAAAAGTTTGTGATAAATCATTTTACATTGCAACTAATTTCCTCTTGTAACAACTCCCCTGGCCCTTCACGGCGTGCACACAGAGTTTACCGGCAGCTGGGGGTTGGACCACAAGCAGTGCGTGTATATAACCGCAAATAAAATGGAGAAGGGTTTCATTCTGTCTCAATGTAGCCTTTCCTGGTTCTTTTATTTCTTCCGTATAACCCCAACCCTTTCTCCTGGACGACTAATACGTTGAAATTGTTCGAGTTACAGGGCTGATTGAAGGTAGTCTCTCGGTAATAGTGGTAAATTGGAGCCTTTACAAGCCGACAAAAGGGGAACACAATATGTTGCTGATATACAGACTACTATTCCCTTCACAGATATTCGCCAGGATAAATACTGTTTCTATCATGGATGTTACAAACATTGCCCGAAGTAAATTGCCGATACTTTTGTGGTAAAATATCGGTAAAAAGACCTGCTTTCGACGTTGAAAACCCAGCTTACAACGAAATGTTTTGCGGTTACGCAGTCTATTATGTGTTTCAAAAATATCAGTCTGAATATAAATTGTTTATATGTGGGCTACTATTAGTTTCAAACTCACCCCCTTCTAGTATCGCAATCATGGAAGAGTAGAGCTATACCTCTATCCACCCTCTGGGCCACACCGGGCCTGTAACGGGAACACTTTACCTTTTTATTACTAGTTTCAAAGACTGAAGAAATTGTCTCTTCCATTCATCAAAGAAACACAAATTACTGCTAAAGTTAGTAGCTTTAAATACCGGCCCAAAGAGTATTCCTGGCTTTAGAAACTCTGGTTAAGTTACCTATCTTGCAGTTACTTGGCCTTATAAAGGTAAAGGTAAAGTGATCCCGTTACAGGCCCGGTGTGGCCCAGAGGGTGGGTAGAGGTATAACTCTACTCTTCCATGACCGCAGCACTAGAAGGAGGTGAGTGGTCAGCAGTACGCCCCGGACGCACTTTACCCCCGGGAAAGACCCGGTAACCATTTTACAGGAGGCTGGGTGGACCCCAGGGCCGGTCTGGACGGGCGGAAAACTTGTCTCCACCGGAATTTGAACCCGGACCGTCCAGCCCTTAGCTCAGTCGCTATACCGACTGAGCTACCCGACCCACTACTTGGTCTAATACGTTTCAAAAATAATAAAGAGTGTATCAATTTTGGTGGGGAATTCTGAAGGAAGAAGAGAATATGAAAGACCTGAGCTTAGATGGAAATATTGTATTAAAATGGATTTTAAAGAATATGATTGAGGGTGCAAATTGAATTCATATGGTTCAGGATAGGAGTCTGTAATATATGTATCGGACGTGGACATACGGCGATTTTGTTTCGTGTCTGAGAATCTGTTAATGACTTTTTAAACTTAGTATATGTAACTGATATAAAATTAGTATCCAACCTGTGACCCCGAGTAAAATGAGATTCTGATGTGGCAATAGATTTATCCAGAATTTGTTAAAACACTAATCTAAACAACATGTGTCATTAAACGATCTAGTCTTGGAATCAAAAGCACTCACAGCGGTAACTGTTGTTTGTTATCACATTCTCGATATCATCAAAGTGATACGAAGACTATTCTTCATTTCGTCAAATTAAAACTCTTCACAAACCACTCGGGTTAAGCGTTATTAAACGACATTCCTGTATGACAGGACAAATTTAAATGATGAATTGTAAAGGAATTGAATTCAATCGGTAGTGGCCTATTTTAAATTAATGTCCCCGAATTTTGTGTGGAGAGACTGGGGAGAGTCAGAACAACCCAAGAAATCCCACTCTAGGCCGGAATATTGAATCGAAAGTGCACGAATGATATCGGATGTCTATTGCTCTACATTTCTTACACTCAATTTGATAAGCCAGTCCCGGTGGCTCTGCGGTCTCACGGTAGATCTGAAGCCGCTTGGTTACTGGCATCGCAAGTTCGAATCTCGCTGAAGACATGGATTTTCGTGTTTTGTGTGCTGTTGTGTGATGTTTAAGTACAGGCCAGTTGAAATATAATGGCACACGCGCAGAAACCAGATTTCGTCTTTTAACGAAACGGACGAGTCCATTTAAATTGGCGGGGGCATCAGTTCAGTCGACTACTAAGAGCCGAGGTGTGCGCATCAGCGGTAGTAATGCTAGATACACCATGTTCCGAGGTAGTGTGAAGAGTACTGGCTACCCACTCCATTCGCCAGTTTCCCCTTCGCTTCCCCTCCCATGCGTCACCGTGTGCCATCACATTTCAACTGGAGTATATGGGATTCTGCGACCAGCTGATTACATGTTCAGAGGAGTCGTACCGACTGTGTGTGTGTGTGTGTGTGTGTGGTGTGTGGTGTGTGTGTGTTGGTGTGTGTGTGTGAGTGTGTGTGTGTGTGTGTGTGGTGTGTGTGTGTGTGAGTGTGTGTGTGGTGTGTGTGTATGTGTGGTGTGTGTGTGTGTGGTGTGTGTGTGTGTGTGAGTGTGTGTGTGTGTGTGAGTG
>Ga0131853_10003751_pt1 | contig 27323 bp, 19 predicted proteins | sample TergutLab28metaG_FD_92764 | JGI IMG/M metagenome (GOLD analysis project Ga0131853, IMG submission 92764) | Labiotermes labralis P1 segment gut microbial communities from Petit-Saut dam, French Guiana - Lab288 P1 (version 2) (version 2) | ecosystem: Host-associated > Arthropoda: Insects >...
CGCCGCGGCCGCCCGCGTATGATATTTTTTTTTTTTTTTTTTTTTTTTTTTCCTCCCCACAATTTTCTTTCCCTTAATTTATGTGTTTTTTTTTTTTTTTTTAAAGTTTAGTTTACTACATATTAATTAAAATTGTTTCAGAGGGCCAATTACGACTGGAGGATCAGTACTTGGAGTGGCATTTGAAGGCGGTGTTGCAATTGCCGCAGATATTCTTACTTCATATGGGTCTCTGGCCAGATTTCGAGACTGTTCTCGAGTAATGCATGTCAATGACAATATCATACTTGGCGCTGGTGGAGATTATGCAGATTACCAGTTTCTGAAAGATGTTATTCAGCAGAAAATGTATGTACTTATATCCTTATATTGAAGTTATTATTTTACCGTATAATTTCTTGTTGAAATTTCTGTTGTGTTTTATACAACCTTGTATCTTGTTTCAGCCTTGAAGAAGAGTGCTTAGATGATGGGTTCTTGCTGAAACCAAAGGCTTTACATTGTTGGCTAACTAGAGTTATGTACAATCATCGTTCTAAACTGCATCCTTTGTGGAATAATTTCGTTGTTGGTGGTCTACAGGATGGTGAGCCGTAAGTTTTCACAGTTTTGGCGTAATATTATGTCGGGTTAATGGGAGCATAAATAGTTATTAACTTAAAATGCACTTTTTTAATTCATAGCTGGAATTAACACAGAATAAGTGATGCATTTGTACACCTTGGAGTGCTTCACTATTTGTCATCCTTCATTCACCAGCACTTCAAAATACTTTTAATCTTGCAACAGAAGTGATATTTGTGATTGAAAACTGTAGTGTAATTGAAATATGTACACTCACTAGAACAGATATAAGTGTATAATTTTCTAAGTCTCAAATGGATGTAAGCGTACAGCTGCCATAATTCCTGCCCGTGTGTGGCTTTTCTAAGCCTTCCATTCATTGCAGTTATTTGTGCCAGGTATCTAGTAACTAATGACACCTTGTTACTTGAAGATAAACGTAAATTAATGTTACCTGTTTGGTGCCAAAAGATGACTTCAGTCAATGTACAGTTTGATATTGAGAAAACTAACATACCTGAAGTTATCAGCCAAGAAGATGAAAGTAATGGGTGGCTTCTTAAATCTGGGTCTTTTGCAGGGTACAATGGGCAAAGGGTTGAATACATTGAAACTGAAACCAAGTAACCGTGATATACTATGTGACTATGTCCACATTTTCACTGTATTTCACTGTTTGTGTTGTTCTTGTTTTATTTGTGTTAAAGAGTTCAGTACTTTAATATTCTACCTCAATTATATTAATTATATGCAACATATATGTATTATAACAATGTATACAGGTGTTAGTGTAAGGTTTCTCCTTGCTATTAAGCAGATGTATATGATCTTACATTGGTATAATTGCACCAGAATATTTAATCAGCCTCAAATGTATATTTATAGGGAATTGCTATTGTTGTAATTCAGTTCTGATAAAATGTTTTGTGACAAGCTTCATCAGTCGAAAGTAAAGTGCAGTGTAGAGACCTGCTGTATCTCTGTCATTGGGGACTATGTCACAAAAAAACATTACTTCATGCTGAAAGCTGAGTAGGTGTCTCATACTGGTTTAACTTGATTGAACTGGCACAAGTGGTCTGGAAAGAAAATGTATTCACGTGTGAATGCTTGAGCTTATATACTTTAATTTTATTCAGTATTCATCTTCCTTGGTATTGTAAGGCCCCTACACCTGATTTAAACCCTTCTGACCTGCCTGTAGTAAATATTTGTGCTCATAAGGGATATACAGGAGTCAGAACCAAATCCATGCTACAGAATCCCTCCTTGTGGAGCTAATAGCGGCTCAGTAGTCTGGATATGCTTTGTTTTTTATTCACTTTTGAAGTTTGGTCATGAAGGAATGGGAATTCATGTTTAGATTTGTAAGTATGAACAGCATGAAAGGTAGATAATGAAAAAGCCTTCAAAAGAGCAAATGTAGAGAATGAACCGGCAGATGAGATTATGCATAACTTTGTTTCCCGTAGTTCCTTATGGTTAATGATTTTCTACTTATATTTTCATTATATTGACTGCAGTATTTTTTGCGCTTTGAAGTTTCCTAGGAGCAGTGGACAAGCTGGGCACAGCATATGTAGACCGCCACATTGCTACAGGCAGAGGGGCTTACCTGGCACTCCCTCTCATGAGGGAGGAGGTGGAAAAGAATCCTAATATGACACAGAAGGAAGCACAGGAGTTGCTCTTCAGGTGCCTTAAAGTTCTGTACTACCGTGATGCCCAGGCATACCCCAAGGTAAGGCCACATTTGGTAAGTTTGTAAGTACTAGGTCATAGGAAATGGTACCATCAGCATTCTGGTGCGTGAAGTGTTGTGCAGAGGAGTAGGCATTGTTAAAGTAAATATTTGTGTGTGTGTGTGGAGTAACCTTTGGCATGTAGAATTGAGGAGAAAGATATTGCAGAGCCTGAAAATATTCACCCTTCTATTAGAATATTACAGTAGGTGATGCTAGGTCCACTTACGACTCTGCTACCAAACCTAGACCTTAAATAAATGGACTGTACATTAACCTAATGTAACCTGTCACTGAATTCTTTGTTGGATATATGTATAAAAATATTTGTAGGTTTGTTAAAATAAATGCTTGAGGGTGCCAGTGGAGAAGACTGCATGATGAGCTGTATGGTCTGTACTTCTCAACAAATGTTTGGATGATCCAATCCAGATGGATGAGATGGGCGAGGCATATGGTGTTTATGGAGGAGAGCAGGGTTGCATACAGGGTTTTGGTAGGGAAGCCTGAGGGAAAGAGATCACTCGGAAGAACCAGGCATAGAGGAAGGGATAATAGTAAACTGGATCTTCAGTAAGTGGGATGGGGCAGCATGGACTGGATTGATCTGGCTGAGGTTAGGGACAGCTGGCGGGCTGTTGTGAATGCAGTGATGAACCTCTGAGTTCCATAAAATGCATGGAATTTCTTGACCAGCTGAGGACCTCTTAGCTTCTCAAGAAGGACTCTGTTCTGTGGAGTTAGTTAAATTTACAGTACTGTGGTCATGAGAAACTCTCGTTTAGTGTTGGTTTTCTGGTGATCACTAATGAAGACCATTGGAGCTAGGCACATGAAATATAATATGGACAGGTGTCGTAATCTTACATGCATGTTATCTATGATTAGAAGTTACAGACATTGAGATGCAGAACTTTGATGTTAAATCTGACAGATTTTACACATACAAAATCTGTTCTTAAATACAAAGTTCTTCATGAACATAAAATAAACCAACAGCCACAACAACAAATATGTGGTCTGTCCCAAAAGTAATGAGAATGATTTTTTTGTGCAGTGCAGAAGGGCCAGGAAAGGAAAGTGGGGCTTGAGGCAGGTGGAGGGAGAACCTAGGTATAAAGTTTGACCTTCCTCAGTTGAGTCTGTGCCTTTGTAGCAGTTGGTACTTTAGCAAAGTGCATAGTAGTTTTTGTGTCTGTCACGGGCAAAAATGCAGAGCAGCCTGGAGCAGCATTACGCGATTGAATTCTGCGCAAAACTTGGAAAATCTGGTTACGAAACTTTGCAGTTGTTGAGGACAGCTTATGGGGATGCTGTTTTGTCTTCATCCCCAAGTCTTCAGGTGGCACAAGGCATTCAAGGATGGAAGGGAGAGTGTTGAGGACGAACAGCGCATAGGGCGTCCTTCAACTTCAAGAACTGAGAACAGTGTGGCTAGTGTGAAGGCTGTTCTGGATAGGGACCAACGTTTGAATGTGTGGTTAATCGCAGAGGATGTAGGACTACCGAAAATGGACGCCCACCGAATCATTACAGAAGATCTGCACATGAAAAAAATTTGTGCAAAACTGGTCCCAAAGAATTTGTCTGATGTGTAGGAATTTTTGGCTCAAAATAATATCACAACGCTTCCCCACCCACCATACAGCCCTGACTTGGCTCCATACAATTTCTTTTTATTCCCCAAGCTCTAAACCCACCTTAAAGGACATCATTTTGGAACAGTTGAAAATGTCCAGGCAGCTGCGACGAGGACTTTGAACATCATCTCAAGTGAAGACTTCCTCCACTGCTATGAAGAGTGGCAGCAACACTGGAATCTCTGTATTCGATCACAAGGAGCCTATTTTGAAGGAAATAAACTGTAATTGCATGTATGTTCAATAAATTTTTTTTTAAATCATTTTCATTACTTTTGGGACAGACCTCATAATATTTTCTAAGTATTGTGTTTGATTATTTTAATTTAATGTATAATTATCTTGTGGTTTATAAAATAATGATATATTTGTACAAATGTTAGTTCATGCATTTTGTAATCGGTCATTTCCAGTAAAAGTTAATACAGTTTGTTCCACTTGATTTTTGAACTAATGAATGTCTGGCATTTGTGTAATTGGTCTTTCTTCTACAGTTTCAGCTTGCAATGTTGACAGAGGAAGGTGTGTCAGTGGAAGGTCCGCTCATGGTGGAGCAGAATTGGGAAACTGCCCGCATGATAACGTGAGTGTTACATATATCATCCTGTTACAAGTTAGTGGGCGCTCAAACACCGTATTGAAATTCTTCTTTCATTTCAGGGCATAAATATGAGGTAGTCCAAGGCAGCAAACTCAAGGTCCAGTGTCTCATTCACAGTGTTATTGTATGCATTTTAAATAAACATTGTGTTTTCTCCCACATTCCTCCTAGTTTGTTTTGCAACTTACCTTTGCCTTTTGTCTTGAATGCCATTCTGCTGAGGTCACAGTTCCACTCTCCTTTATCCGGGTTCTCCTCGTACAGGATACAACTGAATGTGGTAGGTGTGACTCATATACTGAAAACCAGTAGATTTGTGTCTTCCCCTTCAGAGTTCCTAAAAGTTGTCTTTGTTCACTTCTTGATTTGTTCATATGAAACAACAGAATGGTCCTTAATGATCTCATAAGCTGTAAGAAAATTGCAGTCTAACAAAATACAGAGTTTGTCATTTTAGTTAGTGTGAGGGGTCTTTGGGCTGTCACCAAGGTAAAACCTCAAATTTTAGTAAAAATATCAATGGAACTTCAGTACACATTACAAAGCTTTAGCTTTTTTACTTGATTGTAGTTCATGGTTACATGTATGTGTGTTACTATTTCATAATACAAAATACAAATTGTCTATGATCACTCAAACTTTAATATGCTTGGATGTAACCACAAGTGGACCTGCAACTAAGACTCAGGACATGTGCCACATGTTCTGTGTACCTAATAGTATACTCGGTGTTCCTGTCCACTGTCACACATCATTTAGAATTCAAATAGTTTTACACACTGCTTGGGCAATCAAATAACTGAAAACTGTCAGTCAGACATCAACATTAACTTCCACTGAGTGCTGTTCTATAATAAGGAAAGGAGTATCATATTGGTATTGCATACACTAGGTGTAAAAAGGTGTTCCAATGTGTTCAGTTCATCATAAGTTTTAATAGTAAATAGGCATGTGTAGGGCCTTCGTTAGATTTTTGCGTACATATTCCCAGCTGTTTTGAAAGCAAGATATTATAACTCCCAGTGCCTAAGTGCCTGTTCTGGTTTAGTTCAACTGCATAACATCTCCATAGCCCATTTCTTAACCTTGAGGTGCTGAGTTTAACCATTAGCTAGCTGGGATGGATATTTAAATTTCATTGCATGGTTTATGGAAAACATGTTATTTGAACAAAAAAAAGATAAAATTATGAAATAAATGGAATTTTGTGGAAAATAAAACAGATTATGCAGTATGTCTTTTAAATGAATTACATTTCCTTGTTGCCTGAATATAAATTAAATCTATTCATATGATTGTTTACTGTTTAAACACAAGTTTTTAAAAGGTTGAATACAAATGCAATATCAAGGCCAGAGTTTTTCATGCTTTGCATGGTCATTTTAAGTTTCTAAAATGCAATTCAGGAAGTAAATTCTACAAATTACACTTTAAAATCATAAGGTTCAAATAACTGGATTTTTAAGAATGAATCTGTACACAAAGGTATGTTTATGCAGTTTGTGAAAGTCATAATTACACATATTTCCCGTATATTTGTACTGTTGTCACGAATGTCTGTAAGAAAATTACATATATACAGATTCAAAAGGTGCCAGGAACATTTGCCATCTATACATTTGATTTCATAGAACACATTGCTCTGTCAATTCAGTCTTATGACAAACTTCAGTAATAGTGTGCATTGTATAAACATACAACTGTCACTCTTCTCAAATAGTCCTTTTAGATGGTAGTTTATTCCTGAACTATTTCAGTTACACCTGTCATGGCAGGTAGTTAATTTGTCACAAATGTCCACATTTCACATTCCAAGAGACTTGCCAAAAAGAGGCGATACTGATGAGTTAATTACTCCCTCAAAATCTGATAGTGATATATCAGATGAATAAAAGTGACCAAGCCCTGTGAAAGGGTGTACACGTGGGGTTCAACAGACCAGATGGACAGAGGTAACCTAGAATACAACACAGAGACACGTTCTGACAGTGATAATACTGTCCTCCCACATACTCCTCCAGACACATCTACATGGTGACAACTGACTGGTGCAGCAAACATCTTAACTAAACAGTAAGTTGCTGATGATGTGACAGGGAGAAGAGGAAACTGGCACCCTATATAAATACTCCATTCCAAATGGTCTTTTCATGCTGTGTTTGCAACTGTTACTACATGGTTGATGAAGACCGATCGCTACTAACAATAAATAGACACATCAGACTATGGACCCTGCCAATATCTCACACCACAGACTCTTTAAACTCTTTTTTTGGACTGCTGTTATGAGACGTGACACACAGGTCAGCCTGAATGACTACTGGTCCATGACAGAACAAATGCTTACACAACCGTACAGCAAAGCAGCAATGTGACACATTCCTTCATGCCTCCACTCTCTGAACAATCACACTGCTATTGACAGACAGTCTATGACAGACTATGGGAATTAAGAGATATTTTTGGTATGCCAAACAATACTTGCTCAAAATATTATGGCCCTTCCAAGCATGACTGGGTGTGGTGGTGGTGGTTGCAGCACTCTACCTTCAGAAAGTACATACCCAAGAAACACAGACTTTTGGAACAAAGATTTACAAATTATGTGGCATTGAGTGGATATATCGATATGATATGTGCACCTGCTTAGGGAAGGACAGGACATGTGACTACACATGATGTTGACTGTCAGACACTTAACAAGAAAGGTGGGGCAATGCAGACATCAACTGTATGTGAAGAATTATTTGTTCATTACCCAACGTACTTGACCATCTAATGAAAGGGAATGCCACAGGACTTACTGTCATGGAAATATTTACCGAAATAAAGTGATATTCTATCTAGGACTAGAGATGGCATGGAACCTATGGTATGGACAAAAAAGGTGTACACTTACAAAATATGCACTCCTTAACAATAAATCATAACTTCTGTAACACATGGAAGTGCTCCAGAAATCATACACCACTAAAATGTATCAGTTATGTTGACTTAGGAGGCAGGTATATCAACAGTTTTACAGTATGTCAAATATGGAAATGTACAAAAAGCTGTTTCTCACTTGGACATGACAATTCTCAACATCGTTCCCAACTCGGCTTCATGTGGTATTAGAGTCACTTGGAAACCTGTGATTTGTCCTCATGTAATTTACTGAAAGGGCTGGTAATTTACCTTGTCTGTGTTGACCCCTGGGGAGTCCATGTTTCAGAGAAACAGGTTACATGTTGTGATGTAAAAATACAGCAATTGAAAGCCTAGTGTGAGAACTGATTTGGGCTGTGCATTTGGGTCTCAAACACACTCACACAAAACTGAATCTGTTATGTTATCAACTGATGATGGCAGGTCCTCAGAATCACAAAACATCTCACCAAATAGGCATGTAATAAAAAATATTTGGCACCTTTACAGAAATGTATTACTTAATAAAACTTGTGCAGGCCAGGTGCTAATCACTAACCCACTGGACAGTTAATTGCAATTTGTAGTTCAAAATCTCCCCAACTGTAAATATTTCCTTTTTACTTTATGACCTGATAACACCTACCTGTAGTTTGACATTTAAGAATATGTGTTGTGCTGACACATATGTTGGTTTTACTGTCAGACAACATGTAACCTTTAAATGAGTGGGCTGGTTTTTACATTTTAGTGCATGCTTTATGAAAAGCATGAGTATTATTTGAACTGAAAAAGAAGAAATTATGAAACAAATGGCATTTTGTTGAAAATTTTACCTGTGAATTTTTCTGTATCTCATGTATGATAAAATTATACTGCTAATAATAGGAAAAATTTATAACAAAATGCATTTCACCACCTACGCTTTGGTGCCGCTATTTTGAGCACATTTTTACAAAATGAATCAGTAATATAACGTACGTCTCCATAAATAAATAGTTTATAAGTTTTGAAAACTGCTTCAACTTTCTTTTCTCAGCTTTGCCAGGAAAAGGGTTAAAAGATGTCTCCTTCCAAATGTCTCCATGGGCAACATGTTGTGAACTACAAGTTCAATGGCCCTATTATACACTGTATAGCATACACAAGCATTGGATGAGTACTACATCTGTATTCCTTGGTGGTGTTTATTATTATCAAAGGTGTTGCTGCATGCATTTACTTCCTGTTCTTAGCAGTTGAGGACTTGTTGCTACAGGTCTTATTGTTGGGAACAGCTGTAGAAACTAGAAGCAACTTCAATATTCCAACCAAAAAAGGCACTTACTGAAATACAATTCATGTCAAGTGTCGAACTTCTGCATGTTTCAGCACCAGGGTGCCATCCTGAGACAGTCTTCTAGAACAAAGTAATACAACTTGAACATACTAAACTAGATACTGTATTGCCCTCACTGGAATGTTGAAACTACTAAAATTCTAAAATATATAATGTTGACAAGCATAAAATTATAAACTTACGATGTTGTGACAAAACAATGTTATGGTCAGCCACTTCAAATACAAGCTTGCAGCCATTTATATTCTGTATGGATTATGCACACACACACATCTGTTTGATTTATGTGATCTGAAGAGATCTCATCCAGCCGGAGCATTTGCAGTGTATCGTGTCGGATGGTACAGTATACTCTATACTAAATACTGTAGTGGAACACAAGCAGTACAGGGAAACAAAACAGCAAACATAAATTATTCTGTAATTTATTTATAATAGTGTTCATTTCATTAACAGTTTACATAACCCCCCAACCCACCAATTGCACAACTCATTATGTACAGTATATATTTATACAGCCTAACTACAGATTATAACAACATGTTGGCAGGAGTGTTGAATCTTGTCAACACTTAAGAAGCTGAGTCATGGCAACAGCTGGAGGAATGAAATCATATGATCAAGCATTCTGCTAATGAATACTGCTAGCAAACGACTATGACTAAAGTATGAATAATAGGGTGCATGCTACAGGTGCCATGAGGCTATGGTGATATACATTATATGTAATTCATAACAAGGAGAAAAGTGTTTCTCACCTTACAGACCATCAACAAGTTGGGCATATGCAGTCTTCCCCTTTGTATAGACTTGTCATGTATTGTTTTGGGTTACAATCACCACCTTCTCAACAAATGCACAATGATGTACAAAATCACAATATAAAAATGAATTACTGTAAGAGCATTGGTCTTGGTTAACCACTATCACCAGCAATGGGAACTACTGTAAGAGTATTGGTCTTGGGTAACCAATATCACCAGCAATGGAGTAATTTGCTACATCAGTGTGTCAGTGATGCAGTGTGGTGATAATGGTGTGATCAATGCTCTCTCTGAGACTACTAGATGCTGTAGGCACAACAGTGTTGCATATACAGACATCCTGGATGAAGTAAGAGGAGACTTTGTGCCCAGAGTACTTTGGTTTCTTCAAATTTATCTCCATAATTGTTCAAACTGATGAACAGTTATAAAAGTAACAGTTTTTTAAAATCAATTCATGCCTTTTACATAAAATGGGATTCATTACTGATTGCCATGGTCAGTAAAATTGCTGTTTTTGCCTACTGGGAATAGATGTTTACAAACAAAAACTATTCATCTGTATTAACAATCAGAAGTATGGAGACATAATACCAATTACAAGAAACGATGACATGGAGCCCCATGGGCCTGCACATGCACCCTGCCAACATTCAAGTCTATATTTGTACTCAACTTAAACAGAGTAAGACAGCGAGGCACTGACAACTGTTCACTCACTGAACAGATATATATGGAAGGCAAGAAAAATCAGTTAGGTGTGAAAAGTGCATCACACCAATTGATGCTGACTATAATAATTTGTTACATTCTGTATTCCAAAACTTTCATGGCCCAGTGTTGAATATGCATGAAGTGATTTATGGTTCTTGAGATAATGCTGCAAACATTTCACACTGCACTCCGAGAGACATGTATAAACTGTTTAGCATAACATTTGTTACAGCACTGACTTCTTTACAAAATACAGTCAAGAACATTACATCACTCAATGACAGTTCAAAATAACATTTACAAATGCGATCTCAAGACAACACTGTTAATTTGCACTTCTGATCACATTTAATGGCAACATTTCTACCTCACTAGCACAGCTCAATGACTCCTCTAACATTCCAACAGTACTTGCTCTTACCATTGAAACTGGCAATGACTGCTCATGTTGCAGCTACTTTGTAGACCACTGACTTCCCATTGCTATTGCTTCAAAAGAGAACAATGGGATTATATGCTCTGTATTTTTAAACTGGCCTGAATGAGAATGTTTTTAATTGGAACCTTCAGCTTGAATATGTTGTAAGGGTAAATAAGGAATTCAGCTAACATGGGATGAGTCCAGTGGTGCACTACTGTGACCATGTAATAAACCCTTGGGTTTCCATAATAGGTCAAGTAACTGGGTGACTTCTGGTCTAAAGAGTGGCTACACAATATGTCAGCTGTTCTTTGAACTGCATAATGTGTTTTATGTTGTGATGCAGTAGTAGTAAGTGACCTGCTAAATAAACATATTTTGTATTAACAAACAGTTTCAATTTTACAGACTTTTTATCCATTAGATCTCAGATTTTTGTAAACATTTTTATATGAAGTTACTAAGATTTTATTGAACTTAACTTTCAGTAAATCTGTAGTTTACATCTGACAGACAATATATGGATGTGAGCAGCTCTTTGCCTGATTTCTAACATTACATGCATGGGCAGAACCAAGAGACAGTAACAGATACAGTCCATAGTACTGGAGATTTTATCAGTCTATTACATACATTTTTGGATTTCACAAACATTATGAAAATTTAAGTTAATAAAAAATGCATATTACTTGCCTATATAACTTGGATGAACTAACACTGAACCTATTACAGTCAAAATAAAGTTACTAAGAAATGAAAAAGAGAAAAGACAATCCAACACCAGGACATTAGAAAAGATACTAAATTTGTAAAATGATTTTTATGTGGCCTATCAGGTTATGTTAGACTTCACTGTATTAAAATCATGCTTATGCATGTGTAAAATTGAGCAGGTTGTGATTTCATCACCACAGTATCAGTTGTGTCAAAGATGTAGCAGAAATATGAGGTGTGTGTTCATATCTCCCACACAAAAGTGAGCAATCAGAATTTAGAGCAAAGATTTAAAATCAAAATTTACATAAAACTGGGAAGGAGTACAAGTGAAACATGTGCAATGCTCTCTTAAGCACGTGGCACAGAAGCTATGAAGAAATAAAGTTCTTCAGAGTGGCATATACATTTCAAAGAAGTTCCATGAAAATAAGGATAATGAAAGAAGCAGTCATCCAAAAATGAACAGTTCCAAAGAAAACACCGAAAAAGTATGGAATCTTGTTATTCAGACAAGTCAAGACATTCATCAGACTTATTATGTAGAAATAATGAAGTTTTGTGAAACTGTGCACAAAAAAAGCCTGAACTCTTATCCAAAAACTTGTTCCTCCATCATGAAAATGCTCCAGTTAATGAAGCACTCTCTGTCAAAAGTGTTTATGGCAAAGCATCTAGTAATGGACTTGAAAACCTCTATTCACAAAATTACGTCCCCACTGACTTTTGGCTCCTTACAAAATTGAAATCCACATTGAAAGGACAAAGATTTCAGGACACTAAAGCCACTGCAAGAATGTGATTACAGCAACACTGAAGGTTATTTCAAAAGATGAGTTTCATAAATGTTTCTGACAGTGGCAGATCACTGAGCCAAGAGTACAGCTGCTAAAGGAGACTACTTTGAAGGTAACGCTTTCTCAATCAGTATAAAGGAATATTTGCAGTAAAATCAATTCAGTTACCTCTCTAGCCACACCCTGTATAATAACTTAAAACACATGGTTGTAAGGACATACATTGTGGATGACAACAGAATATCTCTGCATTTTATGAAAGGTGGGCCATTTACATTTTTGCTCAATCAACTGACACTTTGCTTCTCATAACAGTACACAGTAAAATTAAAACTACCCCACCACTTGTAAAGTAGTAATAATAAATATATTAAAATCTCATGTAAAATTGAAATACCTACAAAAACTACAACTTTTTATTGTCTCTGCCACATGAGACAACCACCAGTGTTGGTTCATCCTTCATAAAAATAACCAATGTGCACACGTGTGTGTGGAGCTCAATATGTGCAGCAAGTTAAATCTAAAGAGGGGACAAACAATAAGCATTCACTGGAAACCCTTGACACACATCATTCAAATCATGTTACTTGGATTACCAGATGGGACTGATCTGCCAACATGCATCATATCAAAACAATGAATGTAACCACAAAGAACAGTCACTAGAACCATAAGAATTTCATATGGACAATGGATAAGACACCCAAAACTATAGCAAACGAAATGAAGGGATCAAACCTGAAATTTTATCAAAAGCTCATCCTGCACATGTGAAAGAGACAGGCATAGGCAGATGACACAACAGTCTGCAGTCTGAAATTATCCATGAAGACAAACAAAAAAGAATATATTGTTGTGTTTTGACTGAATGACATTTTAGTTAATACTATAACACAACAGGATGGCTCCTATAAAAAAAAGATATGATAATTACTATAAGACTGGTGGAGTACCAAAAATAGCATGAAATGATTTGCCTAGAAACATAAGGGAAAATGAAAAACACAGGCTTTCAATCGGTCAGGTTTAAAAATACATCCACATGACTGCTCAACTTCAAACATGTCATTCTTAACATTTTAATTCAAAAGTCTCATTTAAAGTGTCACTCAAATTACTGTCTTAATGAGTTATCTTGAATTCAGAAATACAGTACCAAATCATTGTTTTTACACACAATTTGTTTAGTTTATGCAAACAAGTTTTAGTACATGCCATTCAATCTTCTGCATTATTTTAAATCTCATCTTCCTTTGAAAAAGTCACTGCTCCTAATTGAAAAACTGTATACAGTGCAGCACATTTCATTAATTGTTTTCAATAATTAATACGGATTATGTTTTAAGGTGTAACAGTACAGACATCCAGTACTGTAAATTATGCCATTTACATGAATAATATGCAATTATTCTGACATAATTTTTTGAAGATTACTCCAGACAGATAGCTTACTAAATTTTCAAGACTTTTATAAATTCATGTTTGCACATTTTTCTATCACATAATCCTGGCAGTATTAAAAAAATTTCACACCAAATACATACATTCATTTCCTGAATATCTGTGTTCTAAGACCTCATTCTGCAAACACCCTAAAAGAAAAATGTTACAAGTATTCCGATTTGGCATAAGACATAACACACTATAAATCACTCCATGATGGTGACTACATGACATGGAGGCACAGCACCCAGTGCACATACTGGTCATACCACCACTCAAACCAATCCAGACTATGAAGTTATACACAGCATCAATGAACTGTGACGTACCATGTGTTTGTATTTACAAGAGATGCAAACTGTAAGAAATTATTAAGTTCACATTGTTCACAAAATTATGCCACAAGCCAAACGTTTCATATCTCTTAGAAGGTTAAGTGACTTGGCACGAAGCACCTGCAACAATAATTTTGGCTTCTGCGTAGAGAACTGAAAAATAAATATATATGTCACAACAAAAATTTCCATCAGACCTAACCATCTCTGCTTTCCAGCAGCACACTGGTGCTGAGACAAATGACGATTCGTTTCAATTTAGTGTGACAGTATCCAGACCAGTCTTGTGTATTATAATCCAATCAAACACAAGCACAAATTTAATACTTGGTCTGACAATGCTGTAAATACATTATCTAACTTGTTTTTAATAAAACTGCTGAAAAATTTGTAATATCAGACAGTTATACAACTTAACAACTGGGACATGAGAGCTCATCCTTCTAGCACAGGACAGCTCAACCGTGCATATGGTGCAGGCATCTTCAGCAAAATTTGGTCTGTGTGCGGACAACATGAAATTCGATGCACGGTATGGAGAATGAGATAGTTTACATAAAAGTACGCATATATGTATAATTTAACCTGTGTGTTTATATCATGTGCCATAAAATATACTGATAATAAAAGGAAAATCTGATAAAAAAAATGTTGCTCACAACATTATCTAGAGTCACTATTCTTAACACATTTTTACAAAATGAATTAGTAATGTGGTACGTCTCTCACTAAACAACCAGGTAGTAAGTTTTCAAAACTGATGAGGTGTTATATCTTGGATTTGCCTGGGAAATGGTTAAAAGACATTTTCTCATTTCAAATGTCTCTGTAGGCAACATGCTGCTCGTGAGCTACAGGTTGAGCAGATCTGCTCTGACACATCCACACTCTGTCAGCATTTCACCTGGGGACCTCTTACAGCCACAATCTTCATACTGTGTGAACATATGTGCATGGTGATTCTGCTGTCAAAAAATTTATACAGCATGTCCCATGAATGTACACTTTATATTACTGAAACCGCAGTATTTCTTTCACTTAAGGAACAAATGAAAACATTTCATTATCAGAAGCACCATTAGAATCTGCATACACTTCCCACAGTACCAGAAGAATCTAATGTCTTGAAGACTGCCATTCCCTGTTTTCACAGTATAGTGGGACTATGCACCAACAAACCACTCTATGTTAAAATCACGTACCTACTGACTTCCTGCATTTCGGTAATTATTTATTCCAACAGTCCTGTTTGAATGAAAGAAACTAAGAAATACCTGTCATCTGGAAGTGCTACTCTCTGTTAGCAGTGCATCAAACTAATGTGTGCTTTTACATTCAATTAAATCCACTTACAATTTAAAAACCTTGTTAACCTGCAGTAACTGAACTGTTATTTACACAAGCCTGTAAGGTCATGTTATGAAGATTACTGTACATCACACTCCTGTACAATTTACAATGTCGGGCATCATCACGTGTACCAGGATCTCTCAAGAAGTCAGGAAAACAAAAGTCTTAACAGGGGAGATGAGTGTAAATCATTAATTCATTTCTTCACTTAAGAACGCTATACATTTTTGCTAAAGTGATAAACAAGAAGATAAGCTCAGCTCTTTCAAGATTTGTTCAGTTACTGTCTAATAATTAGAGGTAACTCTCTAGGATCAATAGCTAAAATGAAAAATTTTACATACAGAGAACTACAGCAGATAAATTACCTTTAATAATGTCTATCTTACCTTGCTCCACCAGAGCTGCCTATCTGCACATACTCTCCATCATCATTTTCATGATCAATTTGTGTAATGTTATTTATTTATTTAATGATGAAGTCTGTAAATCAGTCTACCTAGTATCAAATGACTGAATGAGAGTGAACTGGAAAGAATGTGTAAGGAAGTGGTCATAGCCTTATTTAAGGCACAATAACACGTCTTTGTCAGAAGGATCAGTGTCCCAGCCAAGATTTGAACCGGATACCTTCTAAATACAAATTAGAAGCATTAGTTATCATACGAATCAGCTCGATCAGTTTCATGGTCAAGTGTTGGGTATGACCAGCTGGTACAGTCCCCTTTGTTCCCACACCGCATTCCTTCATTGCCTGGATCTAGGTACAATGTAGATCCATTTGGCTGTCAGTCCTCCCCATGATCTTCATGGGTTATGCCATGGTTCAGGCAGTCAATCACCAGCTTCTCACCACAAAGGAACAGATCCAATCACAGACCAATCCATGTGGGATTTGTGGTGCACAAACTGACAATGGGACAGGTTTCTCTCTGAATACTTTGATTTTCCCATCAGTAGAATTCCACACATTCTCCAAGCTCATTCAGTCACCTATCACTGACACTATGTAATCTCTGCAACTGACAGCATTGTTAAACAACACATTTTAAAAAAGACCTAAAACTCTCCATTCTCATAAGAACTTAAAAATACAGTTATGTACTTTAAAATTGTAGATACTCTTAACAAAACTTTAAATTGGTTGTCCAAACATGAAACACAGAGCAGACAAAGATATACAGCAGGACAATGTTTCATACCAATCACTGGCTTCAATGCATATGATTGTGGCAGCAAAATATAATGTAGGAAGTGACTGTATGCAAACACACCATACATATGAACTGGGAGATAATGATAATATGGAAGAATCGGACTCCTGCTACAGGTGTTCGTGCTACTTTCACTATCATAATGCGTTTGTGCACTTCTAAATAAATCTCCAGTTTCAAAGTGCGTAAGTATATCCCTCTGGTGGCAGACAAGACGCGCTTATGCATCACATTCAAAACACACTGGTGACAGAAACAGCAGTCACTCCATTCATCCTATTAATGTTTCCTTCCCCACAGAACAACGTGAATCACCAGTCTGTGGTTTGGTGTGGGATACAACAGGTTTATACCATCTCAGCATGAATTTCCCAAACAACTGTATCATGCCATGTTACCCCTGTCAGGAGGTTTCTCAGCAGACAAGAATATGAAATCATTTTTCATAAAAATTATCACTTGATTCACCCTCATTCTTGACTGACACACTATATTTCCAGTTTCCACCTCCATTCTCAAAAAGAAATAGCATGAACTTCACAAAACTTAGCTGGGCTATATAGCTGCACACTTCTATTTTATAAACTTTTAATATGGTGGTCTGACAGTCTATGCTGACTGGATACCATGACACTGACAACTCTTCCTCATAAACCAAATTTATTTCAACATAAGACCAGGTTATTTTGCACACTTCTGATTCTGGAAAACCACATGCTGTTGACAATCTACACCCTAAAACAACATCAGTGTCCCACAAAAATTCAGTCATTATTTCTGAGACTGAGTACTGTAGTACTCATGTGACTAATATGTACCTGCCTCATTTCTAAAGCTGCAAAATTGGAATGCTCACCAACAATTAGTTACAGCAAGACAACAGTTACATGTATCAAACTCTAAGTTTAAATATGCATCATTCTATTAAATAATGAAGAACTGTTCACAGTGCTGGACAATTTGACATTCAGAGGTCCATGCATCGTGATATATTCTTATAATGAAAGCCAACAAGATGCACTCTTTCTCAAATTTATTTGATAAAGTACTCTACATGTTTTGGACATGTCCACTGTCCACCTTCAGGAGTATCTTGACACTGTATACGCGCAGTAGGTATTTGTCATTCCAGTTCTGTTGGTGTCTGCTAGCATGGTCAGGATGGATCCTGACCATGCTAGCAGACACCAACAGAACTGGAATGACAAATACCTACTGCGCGTATACAGTGTCAAGATACTCCTGATGGTGGACAGTGGACATGTCCAAAACATGTAGAGTACTTTATCAAATAAATCTGAGAAACAGTGCATCTCGTTGGCTTTCATTATAAGAATATAAGAGTGCTGGACAGTTTTCTGTTTATGGTGACCATGCAGATTTCTAAAGAGTGAAGTAACATTAAGTTGGTAAAGGCTGCGTACTAAGCTATAACATACATAAGTTATGTTTAACTGACCACAGATAAACAGCAGTCCTCTTTGTGGGAAGGCTAACAGTTATCCATCTAGTCAAGAAAATTACCACGTGTTTTCTACATCCTGGCATTGAAGGTCAGAGCAAGATAAAACCAGTCCAGATCCATGCAACCTGAGGTCTGTCGTGTGGAAAACCCTGCCTACAAGACTAAGATACTATGATATAAATTTTCTAGTGATGACATAACATTATGTGGCAAGGACTAAGATCTTAAGAGAAAAGGAAATACACAGCACTAAAACTGCTCCTTATTTGAAATAGTTTTTACATTACCTAGCTTCTTTCATTTCTTCTTCAAACAACTACTTATGGTCATCTCTTGAATATGCACTGATGATTTGTTCATAATAATTATTGTCACAGAACAATCAATGTAATAAGGAATCCAAATCTGTCAGTGCCATAACTACACACATCTTAGAAGAGAGCAGATGCAACACTATAACAAAGTAAGTAAACTTCACCCAACCTATGACAAACCCTCAACACATCTGCATCACAGAGCTTGTGACAAACAATTTCTGAAATAGAGTGCACCCCCTTTAATGCAAAAGTAAAATAATTAGGAACTATAAATTGTCAACATACTAATGGTTCCATCTGTTGGACTCTTGAGATCATAATTAAGTACTTCAATTAATAGTGACCTCTGCAACCACTGTGAATTTACACATGTGCATTCCTTTATTGAACTGAATGCAAACTCTGTATCTTATGTAAATTATCATATGAAGATTGTCCTGTGTCTGAAACAGCATAATATTAGGCCAGCAAGTCTGACACCACAAGTTTAATTCCCAGCCAAAGTTTGTCAGACTCAATACACAGACATAACAGACATTATGCTGCCACTTCTGCAACATATACCACACTGACATCAATGCCCCCATGTTTACAAATTCAGAATTTTATGCATTGTTAGTTACCTCAATTTGTCCATTAATTATAAACATCAACATTATGTACCACTACTGACCAATTTTACTGGAACATGGTATGAACACATGACACTAGAGACCTCTCTACCAAAATAAAATGTAATAAAACACATTCACATTCAATTAACAGACACAACCTCTTACTCTACACAAAGACTCACTTGCAGGAAGTCATAAATTAATAATAATAAACTGCAAAATATTTTGCATCTTGCAAAAACTTCTGCATCCCAGTTTCTGAATATAATTTCACTGGACTTATTCCTGCAGGATCTGCTGCAGGGTACCAGGCATTTAAAAACAAACCACACACTGCTGTCAAACAGAAAAAGAACACTGAACCAAACTACCATAATTCCCCTGCAGTGTAGGCTGCAACATTCACAAACATACGGTGTTGTGTCCAAATGTCTCTATGTTGACAGAAACCATTCCTAACACCTTATGTAACCCACTCACCAACAATGCTATAAAGATATGTATTTGCCAAGTTTCATTTTTAATTATTAATTTGTTGCCTCCTCAGAGCCTGTATGAATACAAGTTCACTGGAAGTATTCAGTTTAGGAAAGCAACATTAATACTTCCCATGCAAAAGAATTTCATATGCACCATCCAGGTGTAATGACTGGTGTATTCACCTTCATGCTACAGTAAGAAGAGGCACTCAACTGCAGAAAAATTTGAATTTGGTTCACATCAAATAACATATAATTTGAAGAAATAAAGCTAAAATTACTGATGTTCTATGGACTAGTGTGTATAAAAATATTTTAAACAGCAGCAGGGATGACCAGATTGATTATATCATGGGTGTAGCTTGGGAAGGGGTGAAGAGCAAGTGGTGTGGCTGTCCCAGGCAGCAGAGGTGAAGGGGCAGTAAGTCTGGCACCAACATAAATATCTCAAATGAAAAAAATGATTTTCTGCTCTCAACAATTTCAAATTACGAAGCCCAATGCATGGAAATTCAACAAATGTGCTGGGGCAGTTGCTGTGATTACTTAAACCGGGTAACAAAAAAATCAGCTATGCCACCACAGTAGTAAATCATGAAAACGTAATAAATGCAAGTATAACAGTCATATAAGAAATGCATTCCAACTGAAATGGCAGTAAGTTCCTGTTTATCTGTGTTCAGAAGCCTTTGCTCTAGACAGTTGTTTATCTCCTCTTACAGCCTAAGATTATGCCTGAACTTTACTTGACCCCCTTCAGTGTCGAAATACACAATATTAGTGCACACCTGGATAGTCGCAACGAATGAGCCATTCAGTACCAGTTACTCTCTAACACACTGGCCGAAACATTTTATGTTAAACATAAAATGATGGCATCAATTAAAAAGCTACAGGATAAGCTGAACAAAAAGGAAACTCTCATGACATCTTGATACAGTAACTGAAGACTACATACCACTTGTTTGAAAATGCATCATGTAAAACAAACAGCCATCTCTCAATTACTGTACTTGGAGAGATAAAGCATAAAAATTATGAAAACCTCCTATTTCTTTGCAAGCACAAATTGCTTTCTTACAGTTGTAAGTATCCACGAAACACTACTCTGTCAGCCATGGTACAAGATGTATCCACTACCCTACAAAATAACTTTGACAGTCTTAGTTAAATATAGATAATATTTTGAGTTCCAGAGCACTTTTGTACACTGTACACTAAATGATAGTAACTTTTGTTCATAAGAATATGAACAGAGCTTATTACATCAGGTTTTATGGGAAAACATTCATCTTGCAAAATGGTTTTTGTATGGCATGTTTTTGTAAGTACAGTAACAAACACTATTTTGCTCATCTATTTTTACAAACTTAATCCAGAAATGAGTATCTAGAGAGCAGTTTCCAGTTTTAAAACCCCTGATACATAACACACATTGAGCTCAAACAGGGAATTTGAAAAATGTAAATCTGAAATTACTGTTTGACTTCTCTTAAAAAAAATAGCCACATTTGACCAGGCAATCTGCCACAATGAGTGTAACACTTTTCATTGTCTTTCATGTTTTTAACAGTAGAACATTAATAGCACAATTCCAAATCTGACAGTCAGTGCAACACATTTCCTTATCGTCATCCATTTGTGCTAGAAGATACATTTTATTTTGAACAAAGAAGACTTTCTTATGCTTTGGTTCCATCATAATGAAGAAAAGGTGTCAAAAGAAATTAAAATACTAAAAAATTCTGGCAAGGTTAACCTGCACTTGATTCAGAGAGCAACACTATCACAGTATGCAATTGGCACTCATGACACACTATAAGTCAGATGTAACTACAGAAAATTGGCATTGGTGTTGGAGCACAGCCCTGCCCTCCTTCCACAACCTTGAGACCACAGAATAGTAAAAGTACACAAAGACAAAACAGGAAACAAATAATGGTAACTAAAAAGCAATCTTTTATTCCTGATTCCAAATTGAAAGTAATTATGACAGCAACAGGCCTATTTATGTTCACTATAAACACATTATTGTAGAATTAGGTAGAAGGAACAAAGATATTCCAGTAACAATAAGACTATTCGTACAGGAGATTTGTCAAGACTGATGAAAATGTGCCAAAAATCAAGAAAAACAGATTCAAGGAACATAAAATGCAAGTCTCACTCTGTGTGTGTGTGTGTGTGTGTGTGTTTGTGTGAGTGTGTGTATGTAGACAAACACACATATATGAATGGGAGAAACAGATTCTGGCACCTAGGAACAACACTTTGAACTAAAATATGTTTGCCAGTAGATGTGTCAAAGATGTGTCTGTCAGTGCCATGAAGGCATTTGGGGAAGAGGAGGTATATGTCCAATCATTCTTCAGCTTGGGACCTGATGGATGTCAGTGGTCATCTTTATATCCTGGCCATGTTAGCAATGGGTAAACAGCCCCAGTACCCAAATCAGTGCTGGTGTACATGATTTGGAGAAGACAGATATCTTCCCAGACATCCAACGCATAACCTAGTCACAGTACTAAGTATGCTATTCCAGCTCCAGACTGTCACAGAAAAATGAATACTTTGTCATTATTTTTAGTACCTACTTCCCATTGTTACTATTACATACTCATTCCCGACACAAAGTTCCCAAATGCAGTGAAACAAAGAAAGAAAATACATAGGACCTGCAAGATGGAGAACAGCTTACCTGAAACCTACTGTAATTTAAAGGACAGCTTATCAAAATCTTGTCATTTATGCTCTAATTTGTTAAAACCACTACTTTCTAGCTGAAAGCAAAATTACCTTTCCATCTCTTTGCAACCCAAGTGAAATAATATAGTACATATATACATGGAACCACATACACATCAGCTAGTGTTGCAAAGGATGCTCATATGACTAACAAATATTTCAAGATCATGTCCCAGGAGATTCCACCCTGAGAAATGTCGGATAAATTATTTTGCTACACACGTTTTTCCATAATTTGCTATGGGCTCAGTCACAACACACAGCACATGTCAGAATTTGGTGCTATGAAAGTCTGTTTCTCTACCACTGACCTATTACTGTGGCAAATATTTCAGGCACACAACACAATGCATACCCTCTATTTTTATAATCTCTGACTACCTATAGGCTGCAATGTTCAATGTAATAATCATTTCTGTTATCACTTTGAAACAAGTGTCCACATAAAGAATCTCATTACTGTTAACTAGAGCTGATACTTTCAGTACGCCAAAGAATAAACTTACCACGATGGGGTAAAATTGTAAAAAACAATAAGACTAAGAAACTCAGGAATACTTACATGTCACATAACTAACATCAAATCCACAGTCCAGTAATTAAGAGATGGCTATAATATTGTCCTAAAATGGAAAAGTTAAACAGTCCATCAGAGTTTCAGCTGTTGTTCCTCTAGCTCATGCATCTAGACATAAATGTTGCTGATACTGCTGCTAGCAGTTAGTCAAAATAAAGCAGGGCATAGCACCTAACAAATCAGACATAACCATCAATCACATTCCTTAAGCTCTATACTGGACCAAATTGTTCTGTGGGGAAGGGACAGACACATCCTGTATGTCAGCATGGTGTATGTGCCAAAACAATCACATATGTGCATAACTAATGTTGGCCGTTGGGTGGTCATGGTGCTAGCTCCACCCTGGATCATAACCTTTCCAATTTGCACTTGGTGCCAGGTAAACACGGCGCCCCTTATACATGAAGCTCACAACACCTCGGTAACCAGTGCGGGGGACCCCACTCTGCAATCAAAGCACACCATACAGTACAATGACACCAAGAAAATGTGCTGATAAATAAAATTCATTTTCTACAGACAATTAAAAATGTGGTTTCATAAAACTTAACAGATCAGAGCAACAACATGTATTTAGCTGTATATCAACTTGGAAATCACTTCAATGCACTATGGCTGAGTATCAGGAAGTTTTACTTATGTGGATATTACACAGTTGTGCTCCGTCACGTATCATAGATGGCCTACATGGCACAGGGAAACTGCAAATGTTCGTACACAACTGCTAATGACTCAAAGGACTGTGCAAATGTAAAAGCAGATACATTTGTTGAACTTCTCCAAAACTATTATAAGAATATAGAACAGAGCTATGGGGTGTAAAATCTGGACACAAAAGCACAAGCAGAGCTCAACGTTAACGTACCCTCCTCAGTTTAGTTACATAATGGATGAAAGTCAACACAGAATTACTATAGTTTGCCATTTACAATACTATTTTCAATAGTAAATTCATGTAGCAGTCATTCTTCATAAGCTAGCATGAATCAGCCAGTCAAAAACATTTTTACCTTTCCTGGAAACAAAAGGTTCATTACTGTGATCACAAGTACCCACCACAAACCCTATCCTGGGCCACACAAATCCAGTCCACATCCTTACCCCATATTTCTTCGATATCACTGTATGATCATCTTATCATCTATGCCTATGCCTCTCAAGTGGTATCTTCCCTTCAAGTATTCAAACTTAAATTTTGTATGAATTTCTCATCTCTCCCTGGCATGCTACAGACAGGTAAATTTACTATGTACCTGACTGTATGAAAATATGAACCCTACTTATGTGGGCTTGTTTGCCAACACTGTGTCTGTGTTACTGTCACTGATAACTGGGTAGATGGAATGGGCACTTACTTCTTTGTCAGTCATTTCCTATTACAAACGGAACTCACATGGACCCAGCATCTGTGTGAAATGTATTCTGTTGAACCATGGGTGTTAATTTGCCATACTCTTGCAAAGTGTACATTACGAACAGAATTTAATCAGAGTTTTGTAAACAAATATCACAAGAGTCAAGTCAGTGGCCCTGTGTAAAATTTCATAACAATATAATTTTTTACAGCCAGTTCTGCCTAGCAAGATGACTGTGGTGGTGGAGGCTGCAATGAGTATGATGACCTACTTACTACTACTGCTGCTGCTAATACTATGCCATAGATCATGAAAACAATTAGGATGACAATGACAATTCAAAATACTGAAAAGTGGCCACAGCAACAGCAGCAGCAGCATTAGTAGTGATATTCAACACATACATGGTACTCCCATATACCATAAAGTCTAAATTGTGGGACTCTTAAAATGTGTACATATTTACTGCATATGCCCTTCACAATTATGATCTCCTCTAATTTTTATGTACTGGAAAACTGAGACTGGTACAGTCAAACAGGGATTGTCACTTATATTTGATCTAGCCTTGACCAAAGGGACTACATATCCATTGTTGGATTAAGTTCACATTTGAGTACTCAACTGCAAAGCATAAAGTTCCACTGTACAACAACAAAGTTAGCAACAAACATATCAATACTGATTCTGACCAAGCTTATTGGGGTTGTGGTAACACTCTGAACTTTTAGTTGGGAGGTGCTCAGTTCAAGTCTCAGCCATAACACCAGCTACCCTGACAAAATGATGTCACAGTTCTCCTCAGTTTCTCCAAGAAACTGCTAGCATAGTACATCAATTAGACCATGCACTTCCTTAAAATCCTTTCCAGTCAACTTACATTGGATGCTGAAGAGTCTGCAATCCTAACAGTATCATAAAATAAACCATAAACAAAAAAAAGCATTATAGTTACAATGACGATGATGAACCCTGCTTAACAAGAATTCTCACCCTAAGATATTGGTACAATTCAATACCTAAATTTTCCCCAAAGATTAACAAACCCACTGCCCCTTCAATATATTTTGTCCTTAAAAGCATTTATCAACTTCGAAGCACAAGAGTTCACAACACAATGAATTTTTACCCTTTTAATACATATTTTACACCTTATTCTTAAACAATTTCCCCACAGAGTGATTTGTTCAATCTGCTCCCAAAGTACAGTAACAAAATAAGACCCTCAGCTTATATAGGTTTATCTCCCAGTTTGTTTCCACCACATACCAGAGGCACAGACAAGTAACTGACCATTAATTTGTGAAGACTGTGGCAAGAAATAATATCACATTCTGACTGCAATGCCATCTCTTTCCATCAACACATATATTTCATGGTGCACGTGCAATCAACAACGCAAAGAGGTGTGAATTTAATGGGGTGTATTGTGACTGTCACTGTTTTAATTTCAATAATCTGAAACATCCCATGTACAAAATTTCTATAAAAATTGTGTTCACTTTAAATTGTGTGTGTATGTTTTTGTCATCTGGTGTCATTAATTACTGAACATGTGATGACTCTGCCTACATCAAAAACCAGCATAAAAACATAGGCTGCTGTAAGTACAAGAAAAAATATATGTTACACACAAGATAGTTGCTATGTAAAATGTCACTCCTCCCCAAAAAAAACTGCTTAAGTACTTGGCATTTAATTGTCAACCTAGAACACAGTACACAGTGTGTAATGGAACAGCCAAGCCAGAAAAAGATGAAAACAGTGGAACAGTTCCTGCAAAAACAGGCTGTTAATTTAGTATTTGTGTTTGGAAAAATATGTATTGTTTTCTGCTCATGATTGTGATAAAATCACTGAGGAAGGTAATGTCATATGATGGTGAAAATTGATCATTTACTGCAAAATTTATATAGAATAATATTCTACGAAACTGAATTACAAGTCAATTAGACAATTACAAAATAATGCTTTTAGGCCTACCCTCATTCTCCCACTTCATAAGCCAAATTTGTTGAATTTTTCCAAAACCATTTGAACAGGGCTTCACTGTAATTCTAAAAAAGCTGAGAAATTGAAGTATATCTGACAATGAACTAAGTGAATGGAATGAAATATCAAAGGAAAATTTTGAAATGGTTACTGCATGCCAGCACTCACCCGGAAGTCATCCATCAGGCCAAGCATCTTGGCTGTTCTCTTGTACATGTCGTTTGTATGGTAAGGGATGCGTACAGAACCTTCCGCTACAATGGAGCCACTCTTTAGCTCCTGGTATGTAACCACTGGGCTCTCATACACTTGCTTCACAAACTGGACGTCATAGTTATCCTGCACACAATCACTAACATTATTAATTTGCTTTACCACCTGCATACCAAAAATACCCTTCACATAGCTGTAACACTGCTATTTATAAACTATAATGTATCAGATACCAACAGTTTCTAACAGGCGAAAGTATGTACATTTTATGACTGTCTTGACAATTAAAGCCATCTGTCAAGCAAAGAGTAATTATATAATTCAAAAGTGAATAACATACACATTTCAATAATAAACTTTCCCCTCATATGTACAAATAATGCAAAGGCATTAGATCCCAGTAGAAGGGTTCTCAATTTGCACATGAATTCAGCATCACCCCACAGATTTCCAAACAACAAATTACAGCAAGATGGAAAACACAAACACAGAGACGATTAAAACATCAGCTGTTCATACATTCATAGTCGTAACACTAACATGTGCTTCATCTACAGGTTTGTAGTGAACATTACAAACTGCTTACCTTCATAAGGTATGTTAAGTTCTTCTTTGTAAAAGGCACAAACTTTTCATTAAGTTTTATGTACTTGAGATGTTTCTCATAGAAGTGGCCACTGCAACAAAACAGGAACTCAGTCATTATGGTGTCAATTTAATGACACAAGAATTAACACAACTCAAAGAGAACCTGCCACCTACACCACAAATGCAGCAATGGTCCAGGTCACCCAATGAAAGTCAAGTACTATCTTCACGGCCCTGGACCTGGGACTTGATGAAGCATAGTTAAGTACTTGCTCTACAAGACTTAATGGATTAAGTGTCCAAGATACATCCACAAATGCCCTAAACACATTCTCCTCTAACGCCCACCTCCCATAGCAGTGTTTTTTCCTTGTTCTGCTTTTTCACTGTCGACCTATAAACACCTAACACGACAAACCCCTTCATA
>Ga0131853_10003754_pt1 | contig 27307 bp, 24 predicted proteins | sample TergutLab28metaG_FD_92764 | JGI IMG/M metagenome (GOLD analysis project Ga0131853, IMG submission 92764) | Labiotermes labralis P1 segment gut microbial communities from Petit-Saut dam, French Guiana - Lab288 P1 (version 2) (version 2) | ecosystem: Host-associated > Arthropoda: Insects >...
AATACATAAACACAATCGCACAAATGTGCAAAAAATATGGTGTTCCATTCCACACAGACGCGGCCCAGGCAATTGGCTCGGTTCATATTGATGTCAAAGAGATGAATATCGACGCTCTATCAATGTCAGGACACAAAGTCTATGGTCCAAAAGGTGTAGGTGCATTATACATCAGAAACGGACTAGAGGTAACAAGATTTGTAACAGGCGGACACCAAGAGAGAAAAAGAAGAGGAGGAACAAGTAATGTTCCCGCAATCGTTGGATTCGGTAACGCAGTTGAAATTACTATGCGGGACAGCAAGCTTAACAACGCTCGCCTAAAGTCTATGCGTGATTACATGATTCGGGAAATCGAGGACAAGTTCGAATTTGTTTACCTAAATGGACACAGAACACAGAGGTTACCAAATAATGTAAATTTCAGTTTCAGTGGTATATCGGGCGAGTCAATGTTAATGACACTTGACATGGATGGAATTGCGGTTGGAACTGGGTCTGCTTGTGCCTCGGGTTCTATTGACCGTTCGCATGCATTAGATGCTATGGGTATCGAGGCAGAGCTTAACCGCAGTGCTATTCGTTTCACCCTGACACGCTCAACCACCAAAGAAGATATAGACTATGTCGTAAATAAGTTGCTTGGCATTGTCAAAAAGTTAAGAAGTCTAAGTGGGGTAAGCGTCTTCAAAAAGGGGGTATAGAAATGTATTCAGAACTTGTGATGCAGCGATTCGCTGAATCGAAAAACGCAGGCAAATTAAAGGGCAGCAATGCCAAGGGTATTGCGGGTAATATCGAGGAAACAGATGTTGTACGAATATATCTAATTGTGTCCGAGCAGGATATTATCGAGGATGCGAAATTTAGAACATTTGGCTGCCTGCCAGCTATCGTTGCCAGTGATATTCTATGTGATTTGATAAGAGGCCAATCCGTCGAGAAAGCACTACTAATAACAGAGAGTCTAATCTGGGCTGTGTTTGGGCCAATTCCAGAGGGTCGTGCATATTGTGCAACCTTGGTCCTGCAAGCCTTGCATAACGCGTTCAGGGTTCGTATCAGGGCAAGAGCCAAGGTCAACAAAGTCGCAAAAGCCAAGGTGGCAAAAAAAGAGAAAGTCATAAAACAGGCAAGTTCGACAAATGCAGTAACCCTAACAAACACAGCCGACACCCAGATGGGCGTTTCTAGGGCCGTTGGGATCTTGGGGAATCAAACACTAAATTCGTTTCTCAGTATGGAGGAAACCCCAGTCCAACAAACTCAACATGTCAAAACAGTAACCGTAACGCAAACCGTCCAAACTACTAGTGCCAGTGCAAGTTCTGCCTCTGCGACAAAGTCTTTGGTGAAATCTATTTAAGTGGTGTATACTAGTTCATGAAGAAATTTTTATTAAGTCTTGCATTATTGGCTTTTGTCGTGCCGATTGCTTTTATCATGACGGCATGCACGGGCGATGATGAATACAAAAATGGGGGAGGCACTCCCACTCCGCCTCCGCCAGCAAGCCTTGAGCAACCTACAAATTTGAATGTCAACGCACAATCAATTTTGACTTGGACTTCGGTGGTCGGAGCAGCTAGTTACAACCTTCAAATAGATGGACAAAACATTATTGCAGTGCCTGCGATGCCCACAAGCTTTGCAATTGGTTTGTTTTTGCAGGTAGATGAACAGCACACTGTCAGGCTGCAAGCGGTTCACACCAATGATGAACTAAATTCTGGTTGGGCACAGATTACACACACTATGGAACCATCGTTGCCTAGGATTAATTCCCCCCTTAATATCAGATTCGATACTCCTGTTGTTGGTGATGCAATTTTATTGTGGGATGCGGTTGCAGGGGCGGTTGCCTATCAAATTTGTGTCGATGGTGAACGATTTGATGTATTGACAAGTGAAACAAGCTTTTCCTTTGCGGACAATGACATTGCATTGCCAGGAATTTTTGATATCAGGGTCAGGGCAATCGGAAACAACATAACAAATTCTCTTTCTTTATGGACCGTTGAAAACGAGATGGTTTCTGTTATGCGTCTTGCCACCCCGACATGGAATGATTTAGGTTCTTGGAACTCTGTTGACAATGCAGTGAACTATACAATAACAAGAAGTGCCAGAAGCGGGCCTCTTAATATCGCAAGTACTCTTGTTACTGGTGGTGTAACCGAGATATCGCCTTCGTTTATGTCAGGCGGGTCAAATGGAAACTCTTATAATTTTTTCGTTCGTGCAAATGCACCAAGTAACAGTCAATTCTTTTTAAATTCGGAAAACTCAGTTGCGTTACCGGTACGAATGCAAAATTTGGAGACACCTACAATCCATTTCGAGCCTATTCCAGTAGATACATTGCGAATAAGGCTGTCAGGGCAATTTGTTAATCGCATCAGAGAGTTCCAGTTAAGTACAGACGGAAACGGTGTTGGTGAAGGCGGAGAAACTCAAATTAGGTCTACAGGTGACAGAGTGCATATAGCAATGTTGCCTGCTGGGGCATATCGTTTCAGATTAAGTTGGACAGGTGGATGGCGATATGGTTCCCAAATACAGAATAATGACGACCTGATATGGGATTTTATTTGGATACGCTGTGGCAGCCGTGCAACTCCAATTGACTATTTTGTTGCGGGAAAACTGGATACACCATACATAGCCTCGGTTTCCAGAGTCTGGTCAGACCGTTATGTTTATGTGGCAAATCTAGAGCGCCCTACGACCGATGGATCTGTCTTGATTAATTCTTCTAATCTAAGTTGGCGAGTTCAACTTATGCGTGATGGAAATCTGTTGACCAATGACCAAAATCAAAGTGACTACTGGATAATTAATCAACAATTTTGGACGACGACAGATCAGATGAGGAGACTAGCACTCAATAACATGGCAGGCGGCAGTTTAACGGCGGGAGGTACAGGATATTTCCCTGCCGGCGAATACAGGGTCAGGGTACAATTAACAACACGACCAGGGCACGAGTCACATGGGATTCTTGACTCTGATTGGTCAGAGTGGTTTGATTTTGCTATGACATAATTATGACATAATAAAGTTTATTTTTGGCCCAACAAAAAAGCCTCACTGAATTCGCGAAGTTCTCCATCAAGGACTTTTTGAACATTACTTGTTTCGTGATTAGTACGGTGATCTTTTATCAGCTGATATGGGGCCAGTACATACGAGCGAATTTGCGAACCCCATTCGATTTTCAGCTGGACCGGCTGCATGTTCTTTAACTTCCGCCTCTCGTTTTCATAGTGCAAGAATTCAAGCTTGCTGATCAGGTTCTGCATCGCTGTTTGACGGTTTTGAATCTGCGAACGACCACTTTGACATGCAACAACAGTACCTGTCGGCAAGTGCGTAATACGAACGGCAGATTCTGTTTTGTTAACATGCTGGCCGCCCGCACCCGAGGCCCGATACACATCGACGCGGAGGTCCTTGTCCTCCACAACCATTGTTGTTTTCTCGATTACGGGGACGACTTCAACGGCACAGAAACTGGTGTGTCTCCTGGCATTTGAATCAAAGGGTGATATTCTTACTAATCTATGAACACCATTCTCGCTTTTTAATTTCCCAAATGCCATATAACCATTGACGGATACCGATGCACCCTTTATGCCCGCACCCTCGCCGTCTACTAAGTCTGTTATCTCGATTTGGAAATCTTCTTTTTCGCAATATCGTGTCAACATCCTAAGAACCATTTCTGCCCAATCCTGAGCCTCGGTTCCGCCTGCCCCTGCGGTGATATTGATAACACAGTTGTTCTCGTCATAAGGTTCACTAAGCAGGGTTGCCATATAAAATTTATTAAACCTCTCGCCCAGACTTTTGACTTCATCCGCCAGTTCCGCTTCCGAAAATAACTTTGTTAACTCTGCCAAATCTTCATAGCCTTTCAACAGTCCTTGATACAGATTTAAAAATTCTTCAAGCTTACTGACTTTTTTGTTTCGGGCGATGTCTGACCAATCCGCCTCTTGCTCTAATCTCAAAGAGGCCAACTCCGCCTTACGCATATTAACCATTTGGGAAAAGCCCTTTAACTTGTCTAATTGCTCCATTGTGGAGCAGGAGATGGGGATTGAACCCACGACCTTCTCGTTGGCAACGAGACGCACTACCACTGTGCTACTCCTGCAAGATAAAGTATTATACACTGAATTCTCAGGGTTTGCAAGCAGAAATTTTAGGGACCTCAACCAAAGGAATTGACATATCTACTATAACGATTGTACATTGGATTAATGAAGAAATTCGTCACCTCAATTTGCTTGGTATTGGTCGTGCTGGCGTTACCGCTTATATTGGGTGGATTTGTCGCAACGGATGAGGCAATTGAGTTGCCGACATACATAGGACCTATAGGCCTCTATGTTCTACTGGCAATTTGCACTGTTATAGTTATAATCCTTATTACTATTCTTATATTTAACTTAATAAAGAAAAGGAGGAAGCATGAAAAGATTGGGTAGCATGTTGCTTGTCGTGGGAATTTTCGTACTGGTGATGCCGGTTCTGTTGGTAGGGTGTGGAGAAACTGGTTCTGAGACCTTGCCATTTGTTCCCGAGAATGACTATTCTTGGCTTTATATATTTGGGGCACTAATTATCGTTACAATTATCGTTCTTGCTTTATGGATCTATCTTAGAAACAGGAAAAAAAAGGAGGAAAATAAATGAGAAGAATATTAACAATAGCATTTTTGTTGCCAGCCCTACTATTGCCTGTGTTGATTATTAATCAAGGATTCAGTAGTAATAGTATGGAGACGAATTTGCAAGGATTTCAATTCACTGAAACTGAGTCAACTATTTGGAGTACTGCAACATTGGCAGATGATTTCGCGGATAATACAGTCTTGATTGTTCTTAATCATAGGGCGAGCCTTCTTCCTCGAAATTTTACACCAAGAGATTTTCCGGAGTTCCCATTCATTGAGGTTAAATGCATTACTCCTGGAATAGAGACTGTCAATCGGCAGGTTTATGCAATAAATTCAAGGAACTTTAGATTACAAGAGGAAATGGATGCCGATGAGTGGCGAGTTGATTTACAGACTTTCAGAAGAATCTTGAGTCTAAGGCTTGTGTATTCAGGAAAAGAAAATGTCTTAAGGGCTGTAAGAGTATTGGAGCAGAGAGACGATGTCATTAGTGCAAGTCCTAACTTTTCCGAAGAATTAATACTAATTCCAGATAGTAAAGAAAGAGCTAGTAATGCTCAACCTTTGAACTCAGTACACTCTAATCAATGGGGATTGAATCAAATAAGTGCCCAGCAAGCTTGGAGCCTAACTACAGGAAATCATAATATTTTGGTAGGTGTATTAGATACGGGTATATATGCAGATCACCCTGATTTAAGAAATAGAGTTTACAGGAGGTTTTTCAGATGTTTTACAGGTCAGAGTCAAAGTCGATATTTGGATCCTCATGGACATGGAACCCATGTGGCAGGTATAATAGCGGCCGAAGGTGTTCGTACATCAGGTATAGCTCATAATGCAAGAGTTGTTTCTCTGAGAACCCAAGGAGCAGACGGTCGAGGCTTCTTAGATGCTCAAATTAAGGCTATTGCTTTTGCTTCCAGAGCAGATGTGAGAATTCAAATTCTAAACATGAGTGTATCCGGAACTAGTGATTATTATCCTTCGCCTCCAAGCTATAAGGAATTTTCCAGGTTTGTTTGTTGCATCTGCTGGAAATGATGGACTTAATAATGACGATACTAGGTTTAGTCGCTTTCCAGCTAGTCATCGTCTTCCAAATCTTATATCGGTGGGGTCATCTGATCAGGATGATAGAAGAAGTATATTTTCTAATATCCAATCTTCGCATTATGGAAGAAATACCGTTGATGTATTTGCCCCAGGTAGCGATATATACAGCCCTGTTATCTGGAGGCAGTTTGTATTTGAGCATGGTTTGACTGTTATGTGGCCAGCACGACGCTATCGAAATTCTTCTGGTACATCTATGTCGGCACCATTCGTCGCAGGGGTTGCGGCTTTGATGCTGTCGGTTAACCCCGATATTACATCGTCAGAAAAGCGAAGCTTGATTATAGGAAGTGTGGATAATGTTTCATGTTATTACATAAGGAATCGTTCCGTTTCTGGCGGACGATTAAATGCGTATCGGGCAGTAAGAATGGCACTGGACAGTACAAACCGCTGGCAACAACCAACCTTCACATCAAGCACCCTGGCGGCCCACGGGACAATTACCGCAAGCGGAGTGTACCGAAACGAAGCACCATGGAGAGCGTTTAACGGAACAATGAATGGAGGTTCAGGCGGCAATGGTGATAATTGGAGTGTCAACTCTCAAACAGGGTGGCTTGAACTCCGCCTGGATTACCATATAGTCGTTCATGCGATAGAAATTTGGGGTAATACATCAGCTGGGAACAATCGCACAAGAAATGCACATTTCACAGGAAGTGGGAATGTTCCTCTTGGATCACCTTTTGAGTTGGAAAACCGAAACCATGCCTATCAATTCGTTCATATAAGAGGAATTCGGACGAATGTGATACGACTTAATATTACAAGTTCATATGGAAATTGGGTTGGTGTAAGTCTGATAAGAATACACGCAACAACAGAATTCTTCGCCTGCGGAATCGGAACATCCCAAAACCCATTTCTTATCAGCAATGCAGAACATCTTAACAACATCCGTCATGCACCAAACTCTCACTTCCGCCTAACCTCTAATATCGACCTACGGGACCTAGGCGGACGCTGGACCCCCATCCCCGACTTCCATGGCACCTTGGACGGGAACTTCCACACCATCCGGGGCCTCAATATCGGAACCACAGTAACCCAAACAGGTGCAGACGCTGGCCTCTTTGCCCGCAACCATGGACTTATCCACCGCTTGAACATCACCAATTCTAACATCCACTTTACCCCTCATCATCTGAACCCTTGGTCAAACATCGGCGTGGTCGCAGGGGTCAACCACGGCAGGATCGAGCATACCCATGTAACATTCAGTCATATCGAGGTCCACCGAGCGAACTCATCAATCGGCGGAATCGCGGGTCGGAACTTTGGTCTTATTCTGTATTGCTCGATCCGCAACACCCATATACAGGGAAATGGGGATATGGGCGGTATAACGGGAACGAATTATCGCGGTGGTCGGGTGGAAAGATGCTCAGCCTATCACATGGAGATACATTACTGGATGTCATATCACAGGCGAGCGGTCGGTGGAATCGTGGGCTGGCACTATCGATCCTTAATGTACCGAAACCGAGTCTTGCATTCGAATATCAGGTTTATCGGACAACAAGGAGCAACCCAACATGCACCCCCTATGGGAATTATGGTCGGTGGTGTATCTAGCTCTACCGTTCTTTACAATCATGGATACAGGTCTCATCTGCATGCGGGTAATTTGGCTCAATCCCAGCGGACCAACTTTGGCCAGACTGCTGGCTGGCCTTGGGGTGGTCAAGTTTGGGGTTCCAGCACTATACGGGCGATACCAGGGGTTGTTGTTTGACAGGCAGAAATTTTGTATGATAAAGTAATACATGAACTCAGTTTGGAAATACATTAAGAGGCAACGAATTCCATTTATATACTTGGCGGTGGCGGTAACACTTGGGTTGGTATCCCTGCCTTTCGTTGATGCTAGGCCTTACTTTGTGCATTTCTGGTTACCTATGTTGGTTCTGGGTACGGTTATATTTTTCTTACTGGCCTTGCCCAGTGTCAAGGCACAAGGGGTGATGGCGTGCATTTTCTTGGTAATTCAAGGGGCACTGGTTTTTGCTGGAGTAGTTCTTTATAATTCGAACGGAACATCATTCCAGCACGAGATGTTCAATATGAGAAACGATGCATGGGGAACAATGGAGTTCATACCTATCCAAATAGGGCTGGTTTTTATTCTAATTCTGACGGGTTCGTACTTCATCGGATGGTGTGTGTTTGATGTCAAAAGGCGTAATGGGAATGCGATCGTGGCTCTTGAACCCGAGGCTGAGGTTCGTGTCAAGGTAACCAAGAAAGGTAAATATAAAATTAAACCACCACGAACAAGGATGAGTGGGGGGCAAAAGGTGATCATGTGGGCTAAGTTAGGTATGTCACTTGCCCTAGCGACTGTTTTTATTTGTATGCCTATCATTGATGGGGCGGCGGCAAGGCGACAACCAAATTATCATTACAGGTTGACCAGTATGAGTGGGGACAGTAATCAAATGCGTGGAATAGCGACCAATATTTTATACGAAACCCTCAAGTTTGGTGCAACAAGCAGACCAAGTCTCGCAAACATAGATCAGCTATGGCCATTTATATACGAGGGAGGTGCGGCAGAAACAAGCCTCTTTAATGGTATTGCTTCGGGCAATAACCTTGTGTTTATCTTGGCGGAATCCCTGGATACCCATATATTAGAGAGGTACAGCCCAGAGAAAACGGCAGAGTTGTTCCCCAACATGATGCGAATTCAAAACGGCGGAATTAACATGACCAACTTTCGTGTAAAGGAAAAGACAGACACAGCAGAGGCATTCAGCTTGTTGGGTGCACTGCCATCCAGAGGGTTTGTCCATTATGATTTCTCTAGAAATGAATATCCATTCAGCTTGCCTAATAAAATGCGAACCGCATTTGAAATGGCAGGGCGGGATGACCCTGTACTGAATTCATTCCACCAAAATCGCCCAGGGTTTTATAACAGAAATCGTTTCCATCCACAGCTTGGCTTTGACAGATTTTGGTCAATCAATGATATGACTCCATATGGCGTAGTGAACAGTTGGCGGGGAGGTGGCTTGAGCCTGGGTCGCAGCGAGCGAACCCTAGACAGCCAAACAGTGGACAGAATGCGTCACCATATGTTCCCAACTGATGCACCGTTCTTTACCTACTGGATTTCTTTTGTCAAGCATGGCTGGTATCAGGAAAGGCGTAACTTGAGGGAATTGGGATATTATGATGCTCTTGACGCGTTAGAGATGTTCCCTCGTGGCACACGCATGCAAAACATCTTGCGAAATTATGCAGCCGCTGCACTTGACTTTGATGCGGCGTTGGGATATATGTTGGAGGATCTAGAGAAAAAAGGGTTGTTGGCAAACACAACGATCGTTATCGTCTCCGATCACGAGACCTATTATCACGACCTTACGGGCTATGCCAAGGGACTGACTCACAGAATAGACCCTGAACGCTTTCGCATCCCATTCTGGATTTACTGTCAATCGGTTAACGACAGATTCGACGAATTATTTCCACCGGCACAGCCTTATCCTTATACACGACGCGAAATTCACAAGTTTACAACTATGCAGGACATCGTGCCAACAATCCTTGATTTGTTCGGGGTCCCTGCATGGAGGAACCTGTACTTTGGGCACACAATTTTTCAAGACATCTACGAGAGCATTGCTTTTTCGCGTGTATATAATTTCTTTATGAACGATCGCTTGGCATTCTTTAACAAGAATCACATCGACTTCCGCACCGAGGCTTATATCGAGGGTGACCTTGAGGAATTTGTTAGGCGTGCTAAGATTCACCTTGATAAACTATTCTGGATTGATCGTGTTTACTTTGGGAATTTCTTTCGGAATTTTGAATATAGACTGCCTACATGAGGTGTAATAAAGATTGATTTCGAGGCATTCGTTTGATATACTTCCATCATGTTAACAAAAGTACAGCAGGAAATTGTCGAGGCACCATTAGGGGCATCTTTGGTAACCGCGGGGGCAGGCAGCGGCAAGACCAGGGTACTGACAAATCGTATCAGCTTTCTGCTGGATAATGGTATCCCTGATTGGGCGATTGTTGCCCTGACCTTTACCAACAAAGCCGCGAAAGAAATGAAAGAAAGGGTAGAGCGGATGAGGGGAGAGCATTTAGGTGCATTCTTGGGAACATTTCACAGTTTTTGTGTTCGATTTCTGCGAAAAAATATCGAGTGTTTGGAAGGGTATACAAAAGACTTCTCCATCTATGACAGCGACGACACAATGAAAGTCATCAAGGAGATCGTCGGTAAGGACGAGGCGAAACAGGTCGAATATCACCTGTCTACATGGAAGAACGAAGGGGGCTCTCTGTCCGAGTATGAATGTGATAACGAGGAAATTGTTGCCGCGATGCGGGCATATGAATCGCGATTGAAAAAAAGTAATGCTCTTGATTTTGATGACCTATTACTTAAAACCCTTGAGGTATTTGAAAAATGCCCAGATGTACTGACCAGGTTGCAAAACAAGTTCAAATACATCTTGGTAGACGAATTCCAGGATACAAACTATGTCCAATACAAAATTGTCCGTGCAATTGCCCAAGGTTGTCGTAACATCATGATTGTCGGGGACGAGGATCAATGCATATATACCTGGCGTGGTGCGTCCATCGATAATCTGAAAAAATTCAAAGCTGACTTTGACCCCAAAATATACAAGTTGGAACAAAACTTTCGCAGTGCCAAGAACATTGTGGAGTTGGCAAACAGCCTTATCCAAAACAACACAGATCGAATTCAGAAGAGACTGTTCAGTGAACTAGAAGAAGGCCAGATTGAATTCAAGCAGCATTACGACGAACGGGCAGAGGCCGAGTACGCGACACTTAAAATAATGGAAGGCAGGCGGGATGGATATCGCCTGAACGACTTTTGTATATTGGTTCGAATAAACAGCCTGTCCCGAATTTTCGAGGAGCAGTTCCTGCGATTCAATATCCCTTATGTTATTTGGGGTGGATTCAAATTCTATGAAAGGTTAGAAGTCAGGCAGGCGTTAGCGTATCTGAAACACATTGTAAACCCAAATGATTCTGTGGCCTTTGCCGAAGCATTGTCATTTCCAAAAAGAGGTATAGGCGAGGCAAGTTTAGAGAAGATTCTAAAGGCCGAAGAATTAACTGGAAAAGCCCAAATTGGTTATCAAAACTTTCTTGAGATTACCGCAAAGCTAAAAAGCATAGATAGTTTGGAATCTTTGGCAGGAGAGTTTTTAAAGATTACTGGTTTGGTCAATGCTTGGAAAACGGGTAAAGAGGAGGACGACCGTCGAATTGATAACCTATATGAACTGATGAACGCAATTGTCCAGTTCGCCCTCGATAATCCTGATGCGACTCTAAGCGAGTACCTGCAGACGGTATCCATAAATGTTGGAGAGACGGGCGATCAAGGCGATAGAGTAGTTATCTCAACAATTCATGGGGCCAAGGGACTAGAATTCAAGAATGTGTTTGTCGTGGGCTTGGAGGACGGGATATTCCCGCTTGAACGAGCCAAGCACTCGTTTAGCGAGATGGAGGAAGAAAGGCGCCTTCTGTATGTTGCCATTACACGGGCGATGGACAACCTGACACTATCATGTGCCAGTTCACGATTCCATAGGGGCGAGAGGAATTATTCAAATGCTTCTAGATTTATTGCAGAGTTAGAACTGGAATCCGCAACCCCTGTAAATGGGCAATCTAAAAAACCACAATCGCAGGGCTGGGGGTTTACGAAATGGTGGTAGGGATTAAACCTCGCACCAATTACAACCTTCGTTGCAACGCTTTGCAATCATTTCAGATTCAGACATGCCCTTTGCCACATACTCGCGTTCCTCGATATTAGGAATGCTTTGTGCCCACTCTTTCGCTATATAGCGGTCAGTGTAGATTTTCTCGAAAAGTAAGATTGCCATCAGCTACCCCCTTTTTAGATTATTCACTCACCCATTAATCTCTCCGTTAACTGATTATATTATGCACAAAGTAGGGGTGTCAACACCGTGGCTATCGCAATTTTAAATATTAAAAATCAAATTTGAAGGCTTAGGCGTAAGGCAGTATTTACCCGCATTTCTCCATTGGCATCCAGTTTTCCTAGTCGTCTGAGAAGTCGGGACTTGTCTATCGTTTTGATTTGTTCACACAGGACAAGACCATACCCCTCCAATGGAACATGTGTAGGGATATCGTTCTTGAATAATTTACTAGTGATACAGGCTACAACTACTGTAGGGCTGAATCTGTTTCCAATATCGTTTTGTACTATTAAAACGGGGCGAGTTCCTGACTGCTCGCTGCCTACTTGCCCAGTTCCTAAATCGGCAAAATATATCTCCCCTCGTTTAATTTCCATCATGAGTGTTTCCTAACTCATGATATGTACTCCATGGCTTTATTGATAAGGATCTCGGCATCTAGTTTTTCTTCCTCTGCCAACACTTGTTTTAATTTTGGAGCGATAATTGGATTGCGTGGAACAAAAACACTGCAGCAATCTTCGTGGGGAACAATGGATATTTCGTATGTTCCGATTTTTTTTGCGAGGGAAATTATCTCGGATTTGTCATAGGTTATAAGTGGTCGCAAGATAGGCAGGCGAGTCGCACAAAAGTTATTTGATGTAATTCCTTGAATTGTTTGTGAAGCAACTTGGGCAAGGTTTTCGCCGGTTATGATACAGTCCGCTTGCATCCGATCGGCAATACGAACCATGAATCGCCGCATCAGAGTTATCATAAATTCAGGGGAACAGTGTTTTCGAATTGCCATACTTATCTCGGTAAATGGAATGACATATAACTTGGATTTGCCAACGGAATCCTCTAGGATTTCCTGCAGTTTTCGAACCTTGTCAAGGGCAAGCTCGCTGGTATACGGTGGGGTTGCAAAATGTATGAAATCAACCGACAGGCCGCGTTTAGCCGCCAGCCACGCCGCCACAGGGCTGTCTATACCACCGCTAAGCAAGACTATGGCACGCCCCGAAACACCAACAGGTAAACCTCCGACACCCTCGATAACTTTGGTATAGATGTATGTGTTGCCTTGGCGGATATCAATATTTATTGTTGAATCTGGATTGTGAAGGTTTACTGTGGCTGTGGGATTTGCGTTCAGGATTATCCCTCCACATTGTGGTGCGAATTCAGGTGACTTAATGGGAAATTTCTTGTCTGCACGATTGATATTTACTTTGAATGTGCCTGGGACTATTAAGGTTTCAAGGTACTTGGTAATCGCATCTGGAGTAGAGGATAGGACAAAGGCAGGGGAAGCACTGACTATACCGAAGGTCTTGGTAACCCTTCCGAGGGTTGACTTCTCGTCTTTATAATCGCTAATAATAATCCTCTCACCTTCGTGCTTGACTTTGCCGTCGATACGCTTTTGTAAATTTGCCAAAAGACGCCTTAAAAAAAGCCCTTTGTTATTGCCTTTCAGATGTATCTCGCCGTATCTCGCCAATATTACCATACCCACCTCCACAGCGAGAACAATGTGATCGCGGCTAAGGATAAAATTGCCCCGACAACTAAGGCTGTGGTCTCCAGCCGTCGTTTCAGCATTTTACGCCGTTCCTTTTTTACGCGATTTTTCCGTTCTTGAATCAGGAAATCTTTTTGTTTTTCGTTGGCATTACTAATTGCCATATCGATAAATTCTAGTTGCTTTTCATGTTTAAAGTGAGGCATCAAAGATTTGAAATACCATGCAGGTGTCTGGGTATCATCTACGGCTAGAATGGCATCCAAGGCATCGTCGGCGTCTTCGAACCTTCCTTTACCAATATGAATTTTGGCTCGGGCATAGTTTTCTTTGATTTGCTGTGCGTTCATTACTTTGCATAATTGTTCAAACTCGACAATTATATCTACAACTGGATTGATTTTAGTTATCTGAATTTTTGCTCCACAATAATTACATTGTAAATTATCATCTGAGGACAGATTCGCGGCACAACTGGGGCATCTTAGGACTTTAGTCATTTAGTTATTGTATCGCTTTCTTTTAATCTTAGCAAGTCGCTTTTCTGCTATTTCTCGGTATGGGTTATTTTCATAGAATTCAAAGCCACTAAAAACTTTGTCTAGTTCGGTTTCTTTGTTAGATGTCAATATCTCGAAGAATGAATCGGATTTGTGGAAAACTTCCGTCTCTTCGGTTTCTTGGTCAGTTGCGGAATAGATTTGCATGATAAGGCGGGCAAGGATGGCTTCGTGGTTATTGTTTGATAAGTAGCGTTCTTTAGATGCCTTGTTTGTCGCTTCCAGGATTTTATCCAGTTTTTCTTGAGTATCAAGGGCGGCAGTGTTTGGGAAAACCTGGGTCTTAATTGTGACGGTCTGTTTTGTTATCGCACCGAATGCGTCATCAAAGCGTTTCAGGATTTCGCTCATTTTGGACCTCCTCTTCCTCTCTAGGTTTGTTCAGCAAGGCAGCGTGCTCTTGATTTAACAACCCTTTTTTTCCTAGGAATAGTATAGCACAACCGAACGCAATTAGCAATAGGGCAATCAAAAAATTAGCTTGATTAAAGATTATAGAGCTGTTTCCAAATGCAAGGTCTGGATTTTGACGGAATGGCTCTAGGATTGCTCGGACAGTTCCGTACCATATGAAGTATGCCCCAGATGTTGTGCCCCAAGTCTTTTGTCGCTTCAGTACCTGTAGCAATACAAAGAAACCAATCAGGTTCAGGATGGATTCAAGGAAGAACATCGCAAGGTGATTGTGTCCGCCGATGTCAACGACAAAAGGGAAGAATCCGCCGTCAACCCTCCATCCGTACAGTTCCCCATTGGTAAAGTTCCCCCAACGCCCGATAGATTGGGCCAGTATCATGCCAACAACAATAAAGTCACACAGAGTGAAAAACCCAACCTTTCGAATACGGGTATATATGAACAGGGTCAGCAGGCCAAACGCAATCCCGCCCATCAAGGCTCCACCACCATCACGGAATGCAAAAAACGGTGTGCCAGGATTGTATATTACATACAAAACTCGGATACCCAGAATCGACATCGGGACAATAAGAAGGACCAAGTGGTACGCGGTATTTTCGTTGAAGCCTCTTTTCTTCGCCAAATATAATCCGACCCCGAACGCAATCATAAATGAAAACGCCAAGATAACTCCGTACCACGCAATAAACAAGTTCCCTAAATAAAAACCCATACCACTATAGTACGGGCTTTTTAAAGGACTGTCTAGCAGTTACTATTTGAAGATTTTGTTAAGTAATGTCATCGTTGGAACAGGGGTGTCTTGGATGACGGCCGCGATGACGGATGCCAGTTCATCCAGAGCCTCACGGTTAACACCTTTGAAGTTTGTAATGAATGGTGTTCCGATACGGATGCCGCTGGTCTCTATTGCTCCGCGGGTGTCGCCTTGGATCTTGTTTTTGTTGACGACAATTTTGTATTTCTTCTCCAAGATTTCTTGGACTTGTTTTCCTGACTTGTTTGTGTCGGTAAGGTCAATCATAAATAGGTGGGTTTGGGTTTTGCCACTGACGATTTTAAGTCCTTTTTTTGCAAGTGCTTTTGATAGGTAGCTCGCGTTCTTCACGACTTTCTTTATATAGTTACGATATTTATCGGTTTGTGCCTCCTCGAAACAAATTGCCTTACCCGCGATAACATGCATCAAAGGGCCCCCTTGGATCCCTGGGAAAATTGCACTGTCGATTTTTTTTGCGAATTCTGATTTGCAGAGGATTAGTCCACCCCTTGGTCCTCGTAATGTCTTGTGCGTAGTAGATGTTACAACATCGGCCCAGTCACACGGGTTTGGGTGAATCCCTGCTGCTACCAGGCCCGCGAAGTGTGCCATATCGACCATAAAGATTGCTCCGACTTCTTTTGCGACTTTGGCAATTCGTTCGAAGTCAATGACTAGAGAATAGGCAGAACCACCAGCAAGAATTATTTTCGGCTTGTGCTCGCGTGCCAGTTTCTCCAGTTGCTTGTAATCTAGGATACCTTTCTCGGTCAGGCCATAGTGAATAAAGTTATATAACTTACCGGAGAAGGAGACAGCAGCTCCGTGGGTCAAGTGACCACCAGCGTCAAGGCTCATTGCCAGAATTGTGTCACCTGGTTGCATAAGTGCCATGTAAACACCCATATTGGCGGAGCTGCCACAATGGGGTTGGACATTTGCATGTTCTGCATTAAATAACTTGCATACTTGATCTCGTGCATGATTTTCAACTAGGTCAACGACTTCACAGCCACCATAATACCTTTTCCCGGGATAACCCTCAGCGTATTTGTTTGTCAGGACCGAGCCAGTGGCTTTCAAGATATTCTTGCTGACCACATTTTCGCTGGCGATTAGGTTTATTTCGCCCTTTTGCCTGACCTCTTCATCTTTTACCCACTCCAACACTTTGCTCATTTGTGACCTCCTGACATGCAGTTTATATGAAAAAATAGACAAATGCAAGGAGGAAATCTTAGGAAAGGTTCGCAGAAAGAGAAGTAATAAGGCTTTCCAGAGCAAGGCGTCTTGTGCTGTTTTCAGTGAATCTTTGCTGGTAAAAAAAACAAAGGCTTTGCAGGTGCAACAGAATTTCGCAAATTGTTTCGCGTGACAGACAGATGGATAGTTCTACCGCCCGCAGTTCTCGTGCCATTTGTGCCGCCTGAGAACTTGAGTAAAAATCTTCATTCATGGTAATACTTATGATATGAGCACGCAAAAAGCAACTATAGAGACAACAGCCAAGAGAGTCTCGACCCCGACCTCGCCACAGGCAAAGACAACGGCGGGGCATTCACCGACCCGTCGACCCGAAGTTCCGCCAACATCTCAAAAAAAAACGGGAAACTCATCTACACAAAAATCAAACCCTAAGAAGCCCGCAGGGACGACTTCAAGCCGTCCAAAAAAGTCAGTAGCAAAAAAAGAAGAAGAACCCAAATTCTGGGAAAAAGCCGTAAACGGGATGAACAGTATGAACAGCCAATTCTCAAAAATAATGGACAATGCGATCGAGCACATTCAAAACTGGCGAGAGGACTAGAGTATAATGTCAGCATCTGGTTGACCAAATGCCCAGTCACGAACTATATTTAAAGAAGATGGGTAAGAAGGATAAGGACATAGGCTTATACAAGCGTATAATGTGCGGAGTGGCTGTCTTGGCTTCTATAACCATTTCTTTTGTTATGGTATTTATAAGCGATACCCCTACAACAATCCCTCTGAGTGCTATAGGTTATCAGAACCGCCTTCTATTTTTCTTTTGGGGTGTGACAACATCAAGTGCTGTCTATTTCAATCTGAAGCTTATGGCCAGAAACTTAAAGTTTAAGAGTATTATCTTCGACTGGGTTTTAATAATTGGTTGCTCTATGGCAATAGTGACGGTCATAGTCATGGGCTATCATCCTGTCCGTCGTATTATTCATGTGGGGTCTGCAGGGCTGTTCGGGGTTTTGACAGTCATGTGTGTATTGGCATTATTAATTGTAAAGCTAAGAAAGAAGAGCAAGTTATCATCCATTCCATACTTAACAGCTGTTGCTGTTGCTGGCGTAATCTTCATATTTGCGTCTGCACAAGTTGGATGGTTTACGGCATTAACCCAGGTAATCTTGGCTACTGCGTGTCTTGTTACAATGTTCGCAACAAACTTCCTGGAAAAATGGCCAAGCGATGAAAAGAAAATCGAGCCTCTAATTGAGCCTACCTCCTTGAACGATACAGTAGGATAATAACGGTGGACATAATTATGGAAAGAGCCAGTCCGCCCAGAATAGCAAACAAGATGATATTAGTGTGGTCTGGTTCGGCATACCACCATTCGGGCGGCGTTTGTCCATGCCAACCTGGCTGGTTCGTTATGGTATTCCACCAAGTAGGTGGATTCATACCCCACCAAGCGGGTGGCAGAACTTCGCTCCAAACTGCCTGTAATGTTATATTTGATGTTATTGATTGATTTGCAAAATCAAACTTTACACCATTACTGTCAGCCCAGTGTTGAAATTCAAAACCTTCTCGTGTCGGGGCTTGTGGGCTTGTAAGGCGACTGTGAAAATGACTGATTCTTGTAGGATCGACTACGGAACCTCCACGCGAATCAAAGTTCACAGTATGGTTTCGTGCAACCACCAGGCGGAAGCAGCGAAATTGTGTTGTGTTAAAGCTGAAAGTACTTGTCAGGGATTGTCTTGGATTGTTGTTTAAATTTGCCCTGATGGTATTATAAAATCCTACACCCATAGAAGGATTTCCCATATTAACGGTATTGCCTGAATCCCATGCCAGTAGCAGGCTTATATCGCTTCTTGTTGTTCCCCATTGGATGGTAATCCCTGTTGGAGTTTTGTTCAGTGTAGTAACGGTAATTCCTGCGAATTCTGGTGTAACTCGGATGGCATGCTCTCTGATATAGAATTGTCCCCCAGGAAGAGGTCTTTCATCAAGCATCCATATGTCAAGCAAGTCCGAGGTTATTCTATTATAGTATTGTGCTAACGCTTGGACTAAAAAGACTTGTTGCTGGATACGGCGTTCGATAGGCAATGCGAACTCTACCGTTGTTGTCTCGGTAAGAATAACAGGTACCCCTAAATGGTCGCTTAGACAGGTTATTGTCTGCCCAAGTGTTCCTGCTCCAAAAGCTCCTGCACTTAGTGCAACAAATGGAAGTTCGGGTGTCAAGCCACTTTCGTTAATTGCTTTAGTAGCGGCGATCTGGGCTGACAGGAAATAGGGGCGGGCAAGTAGGGCATGCCCAACGCTTCCGCTTAGATAGGAAAGTGATGCCTCGTGTAAATCAATAATTATATCTGGGTTAAAATCCTGCATCACCTCTGTGATAACAGAAGCAATTTGCTGGGTCAGTGTTCCGTTTGGATCACCTGGAAAGGCTCGATTCAAGTCAGAGTACCCAGGCGGAAATCGAAGCCCTAAATCATAAGCTCTTGGATGGGCGATTGGCATGATCAGGAATTGACCTTGAAAGAAATTGAAATTATCAACAATTTCTTGGGCTGCATAAATACCTGCGGGTTCGTTCCCATGTATACCAGCAATGATAGCTACACGAGCACCAGTCACACCTGTGTCAAAAATGTGGTATGTGATTTCATGAGCGGAGGTCATGTCATATTTCGTTACTTGAAATGTTTGCTTTGTATAGGCCTGGGCATGCAGGGGGCCAATATTTGTAGGTGCAAGAATGAGTCCTGCGGCAACGGCAGATACGACAATAGTCGCCATTAGGGTTAATGCTACGACAAGTTTCTTTTTCATCATGATTCACTATACAGCAAATAGTGTGCGGAGTAAAAAAGATTTTTATGAAAAGTACTTGACATCCAATAGTGAAGTGTGTAGTATAGTAAATATACTACAAGGGAGGTAAATAATGAGAAAGGAAGTTAGAGTGGCAATAGAGGAGGGGACTCTAAGAGACACCGTTGATATCTTGGGGCAAATTGGTCTTGATATCCAGTCCGTGGTAAATATGATGTGCAAGCGGATCGCCAATGAGGGCGGGATAGGGTTTTTGTTACCCCATAAGATTAGCAAGTTATCGGATGAAGATTTTGCAACTGCAAAGAGGATGAGCAATATCATCAGTCCTCAAATGCGTGACATCGTCTGGGAATGTTTTAAGCAGTATCGAAAGAGAGGTAATCACTTTATTGCAAAGGTGGTGAACGAGAAATCAGGCATGACACAAGGAAGTGCATTTATTTACTCGCTTATTCTTGACAATATGTTGTTGGGCAAGGAAAACACCAGGATGATGAAATTTGCCGATTTGGTTTATTATTTAAACCGTATCAAAGATGAATGCCCGCGGGATGAATACAGTTCGGCCATACACTCGCTTAAAATATCCATTCCATACTGGAGGAATAACATACCTGGTAATTACGGCAACAAGGTTTCAGAGTTGGTTGGGGCTCATGAATAAGTACAAGAAAAAAAGAGCCTACAAAAGGGCTCTTTTTTTGGTGGTAGCGGGACCAGGATTTGAACCTGGGACCTCTGGGTTATGAGCCCAGCGAGCTTCCGAGCTGCTCCACCCCGCGACAATATACATATTATATGCCAATTAATGTCACAAGTCAACCACATATTAGAAAAACAGATTTTGTAGGGGTATTGACTTGTCTGTGCGGTATTTAGTATACTGGTCGAACTTATGGATGATGCACAAAGTAAGTTGCTCAGGGAGCATATAGGTAGGTACGGACTTGCGACAAATAAAGTTGGTTCCTTATAACCCGAGGTGGGAAGAGATTTTCGAGATTAAGAAGGAGCGTCTGGAAAAAATCCTTAGACCTTTTGAAGGTGAAATTGGAATTCACCATATAGGATATAGGCAGCACCTCGATACCAACGATGAGTCATGCAAAACCAATCATAGACATTCTAATTGAATCTACAGAAAATTACAGCTGGTATAATTTCGAAATGCAATTTGCGGGCTCGGAGATTATTGATGCCATTGCCGATGAAGGGATGCACCACCATGGTGATACCAGGAATCACGGAACGATGGCCTATGTATTTGAACTGCCGGATAGGAATAAAATTACCTGTTCAATTCGAACTGGAACAAAAGACGGTGATGGGCTGGTAAGTGACCTTCTCTTGTTCAAGTGCTATATGAGCGAGCACCCAAGCGAAGCCGCAAAATATGTAGAGTTGAAGATGAGGAATGCAATACAGGCAAACGGATTAAGTAGGAAAGACGCGTATCTTGCCCAGAAAGACCCCGTAGGTTATGGAGGTTCACATTATTATCAATACAGCGAGATGAAGTGGGACTTTGTTAAAGGAGTTATTGCCAAGGCTGGGGAGTTATATGAACCTAGTCAGTAAATAAAATTTCGTATATGCGAAGCCTCAGAGAATCTCTTTAGAGATTCTCTATAATAAATAAAGAAATTTCACCAGGGGTATTGACATGTGGACACAAATATGCTATATTATAGGTATAAAAGGGGGGAGGTGCCACATGAAAAAATTTCTTTTGTTTACACTGATAGGCATATTCGTTGTCTTTGGTGTCATGGGAATCATTTTCCTTGCGGGGGGGCTTAATGGTCTTGCCGCTACTAGGGAGGGCGAGATCAACCTATACTTTAACAATGGGTTATCTGGTGCTAACGAGGCTCAGGTCAGCGTAGAAATTCCACTTTGGCAAACCGAGGGGGGAGTACCTGAAACCCGCGAGCACCGTGCACACACTGCCCCAAGTGCAACCGAGTTCACAAATCCAGGGCACACATTCGTACACTGGGTTCACGGGCAAGGAACGCTGTCACCGCTTGAAGCAGGTGAGAGGATTCCAGCAGGTCTTACAAACTCGTATAATGATCACATATTCTTCGCGGTTTGGGAGGCACGAGAGTTCACAGTAAACTATAACAGCCGTGTTGCAACAATGCCGATGGGACATCTGTCATTCACAATGACATTTGGTCAGAACTTCCCAACACTTGAGGTTCTGCCAAACAGAACAGGATGGGATTTTGCAGGATGGGAAGTTCGCCCAGTTGGCGGCAACCCAATCCCAGTATGGTCAGGCAACGCATTGACTTCTGACATGATTGGAGCGGATGACACAGTAATGTTGCACGCACGATGGGTCGAAACAGGAGCGGCCTTCAGAGAGTTTACACTTATCCTTGATATGCGTTCAACTCTTGCCAGCTTGCCAGGTGGATGGTCAACAACAATGAGCATCACCTCTGCAAACGCGAATAATACTCTTCCAACACCAACATGGTACGGTCGTCAAGCAACAGGCTGGTTCATCAACGGAACCCAAGTCAACACTCCTGCTCAAGCGGCTCTGTTCCTTGGAAATCTGAACACAATTACTGTTACACAAAACTGGAATGTTCGTATCGCCTTTTACCCGAACGGGGGTACATGGGGATTCGGTGCACAGGGTATTAGAACTGAGTATGTTGCTCCAAGCGTAATACCTCACCAACCATCGACCTTGACACGAACAGGCTTTAACCACACAGGTTGGACTCCAGGTCTGCGAACAGTAACAATTCACGAACCCCTGGTAACATTCGTTGCCCAGTGGACAGCGGGTCCAGTAGCACCATTGACATACATCATCAGCTTTGACCCAAATGGCGGAACATGGAGCGATGTTGGTCACGGAAATATTAGAACATTTGAATTTAACGCTATGCCAGCAATGAGCCACAACCCAAGGGGACTGATTTGGCCAGCAGGACGCACATTCCTGGGATGGACATTCCAGTCTGGGAATGCAAATGGTAACCACACGCGAGTTGCAACTTGGAGTGCTCCACCACAGGCACAAACCTTCACAATCACATTTAACCCAAATGGTGGAACATGGAGCGATGTTGGTCACGGAAACTCACGGACATTCCAGTTTAACTCGAATCCAGCAATGAGCCACAACCCAAGGGGACTGATTTGGCCAGCAGGACGCACATTCCTGGGATGGACATTCCAGTCTGGGAATGCAAATGGTGACCATGTTCGTATTGCGAATTGGAGCGGTGCATCGCAGGCACAAACCTTCACAATCACATTTAACCCAAATGGTGGAACATGGCAGGACACAGGTAACAGCAACTCGCGTACATTCGAGTTCAGTACAAACCCAGCAATGAGCCATACACCAAGAACTCTGTTATGGCCAACAGGTCGTACATTTCAAGGCTGGACAGTTCAATCAGGTAGTGCAAACGGCAACCACACACGAATTGCTAACTGGAGTGCTCCACAGCAATCTCAAGCACCAGCTCCACAGCAACCAGTGCAAATGACCTACCGAATTCGTTTTATGGCTAATGGTGGAACATTCGCTGGTGGTTCAACTGTACAATATGTAACGGTGAACCGTAACACACCAATCAGTGCAAATACAATGTTCGGCACAGCGGTTACGGGTGGCCACACAAACGACACAACACGAATCTCTAGGTCCGGTTGGGATAGGATTGCTTGGAGTTCAAACTCTACAACGCAATTCCCAAGTATGACAGTAGGAGTAACCCTTAACTCAATGCTTACAACTACATTTGACGGAGTACCTGCATGGTCAACCGCAAGAGGCAATGTGTCGGTTCAGGGTAATGTTACAACGGTTACAGTTTGGGCATTCTGGGTAAGACTGTAATTGTCGAAGAGGTCTACTGACCAAAAAAGACTCATAGCCATGTGCATGAGTCTTTTTTTTGATATCTTGCCCACAGAGCTCCGCGAGAGCTTTGAACGCCTGCCATTGAGGGAGGTCAACGAGATTCGCCTCCGGGCAAATTCTCCTGTAGTTATTTGTATTAATGGACGCAACATGTTGGTGGAGGGTATTATTGTTACTAGAGCAGATTTAGACACAATTTTACATAAGGCCAGTAATTATTCGATTTACAGTGTTAACGAGCAATTGAAACAGGGCTTCATAACAATCCGGGGCGGAATCCGAATAGGAATATCAGCACAAATCGTATCCGAGCGTGGCGAGGTTTTATCCGTCAAAAATATCCAATCCTTGAATATTAGAATTCCTCACGAAATCCGAAACTGTTCTTATCCGATACTGAATTACATATTCGAAAATCCAAAGCCGTTGAAAACATTAATTATCAGTCCCCCAGGGTGCGGCAAGACAACGATCCTGCGTGACCTCGCCGCCCAGATAAGCGACAAGTATAATTTGTTGAATACTCTTATCTTGGATGAGAGGGGGGAAATCGCCGCAAATCATTTAGGGGACAATCAACTTGATGTTGGCCAGTTTACTGATGTGATATCTGGGTGCACCAAATCCTATGGATTCGAAAACGGAATCCGCAGCATGCGTCCTGATGTTATAATAACGGACGAGGTTGCGACCAAATCAGATATCGAGATGTTATCCCTTGCTGCCCGTTCAGGCGTGTCGATAATCGCAACCGTTCATGCCAGTGGGCTTGACGAGGTCAGGTTAAAACCATATTTCAAGGACCTCATCGACGAGCGAGTTTTTGACCGGTATGTTGTCCTTGAGGGGCTCGGCAAGGTCGCGGGGGTGTGGGACAGGAATCTCAAGCTACTGGCGATGTGAGTTGTCGTGTTCAATAGTAGTAGGGTGCAAAGGATGCCGTTGGATTAATTCCTCGACTTGATTTTCACCAAATTTATTTATCATAAACTCGACAGTAATTCTGCCGAATGCCATTGAGTCATCTGGAATTTCATTTTGGTAGTCAAATGAATACTTCTTAAGAAATGGGAATGTGTGGATATTAAATTCGCAAATAGCGGTATCAGCATAATCATTTTCATTAAAATAATAAAATCACGCAGGCGATACCCATGATGATGAATAATTTAAGATACAATGTTGCCTCTTTCTTTAACCGGGTGGCTGCGGTTTGATGGAGGGTTGTAAAGTGAGAATGAGCAGATTCCAATTTTTCGATTTCCTCTTTTGCTCCGTGGCGGCCGAGATTCAGGAAGAACTCACTGACATGTGAGCGTTCTTCGGGTCTAAGGCGATGCCACATGTAGGGGGTGAGGGTTTGGTGGGTGATGTCTTGTTTTGTGTCCAGCAAGTTCTTATAGCCCGTCAGAGTGTTCAGGAATGATTTGCTGTATGCATGTTGATAACTTTCTATAACTCGGGCTAATTCGTTCTTTGAAAATGATATCTCGGTGTTAAGATGACGACAGAATGCCGAGAGGCTCTCGAAGAATCGTTTGCGTTCACGCCCATAACAATAGACCGTAACGCCTATTGCGGCGAACCCTCCGAATATTCCAACAAGGAGTATAAGATGCATTGCTATTTATATTCTTAATATAGCGAGAATAGAGTCCGAACCGTATTAAATAACTCAGCAACCATTGTAAGAACCATCAACAGGCATATAACAACGGCAGCAAGGGATACAAAAGTACCCAGCTCATCTTTACCGCTTTGCTTCAGAATCGACGATACAACCGCCGCCAAGATTCCGATTGCTGCAATTCGGAAAATTACATCAATTCCCATGCAAATAAATATGTACTGGGTTAATACATATAGAAGTGGATTTGCTAAGGGTAATCGGTGTTGCAATGGCAACCGTGGCTGCGGTGTTGTTGCTGCGACCGCACAAGCCCGAGATCGCGGCGTTAGTGGGATTGTTTGGTGGGTTAATGGTTGTCCTTATGTTTGTCGAGAGCTTGCAGTTCATCATCGATAATATGGCTAATTTAGTTCAGAGAACAGGGGTACGGGCGGATATGTTTTCTGCGTTATTGCGAATTATCGGAATAGGGTATCTAACCGAGTTTGCCGCATCCGTTTGTGACGAGGCAGGGAATAACTCGATGGCAAAAAAAGTTACCTTAGCAGGGAAAGTCCTTATCTTAATTTTGGCATTGCCAATTGTTAATAACTTGATAGAAATAGTCGCAGATATATTGCCCTAGCGTGGCTGGATTTCTTCCAGCTTGCCTGCCTTGTGCAGTTCCTTGATTGCTTCCATTGTGTTAAATCGGTCAATCAGACGACCTAGGCGGTGCATGAATAGAGGGGCTTTGCTGGTGCTGTTTATTATTTTTTGGGTCGGTATTACACCATCTTCAAATAAAAATGAAGGCTCGTCATTAGAGTGCCTATTTGCAAGTGTGTCAACCAGTTCAGATTTGTCCTTGCCGATAAATCGGCTGATTTTCTTTCGAATCAGGGCATTGTCTTTTTCATAGTATGCTTCTTTTCTCTTTTCCGAGTTTGTTCTCAACTCTGGGCATGTACTCTTGAACTCGGCAATTAATTCTTCATTGCCCGAGGTCTTGACCATCTCGTAGAGGTCTTTTTTAATGTTACTATGAATCATGCTGAATTTTTCAACGAACTCCAGTGCACTCTGGGTTAGGTTGCGATCAAGAATTAGTTTGTGGATATCAAAGATTTGGCTATTCGAAAAGTCTTCCACTTGATAGTCACGATACATCGAGCTTAGGAAGCCTTCTGGGTTGTGTACAGTGTCAAGCTTTTCAAAAAGATCTGCTAGATTTTTCTTTCTTATTTGTGCCATTAGCGTATCATGCATATTCATAATAATAAGATATCAAAAAATCGACAAGATGTCAAGGTATGACTTTCACTAAGTAACGATAAATATAGAAAGTGACCGATTACAGAAAGTCGATGAGGGAGTATAGAACTCCGACTAAAAAAGTCATAAGGAAAAAGCCGCGGATAACGCGTCGCATGATTTTGATAATGCTTTTTATTGGGTTAGTATTCGCATTTACTGTGACGCCTCTTAGTTCGGTTGTGTTTGCAAATACGGGGGGAGGATCTAATGTAACGGGAGACCTAGAGAATAATGTAAATAATACTCTAGGCGGAATTAATATGGGTGACCTTGACCAGATAGTGAATAACCTTGAGAACGCCCCAAGAAACATATTTGGCGGCAGTTCATTCTCTCAACGGGTTGGTCAAATACTAAGCGGCGAATTTGCCGAGGATTATCCTAATTTGTTTAGTGCAATTTTGGCTTTATTCGGGGCATTTGTATTGGATATTTTGCCCGTGATAATGCTGATTATAGGTGTGGCGATTTTAAGTGGTTTTTTCCAAAATTTGAAATCCGAACAATCGGGCGAAGGAGTTAAAAATATTATACACTTTGTGACATATGCTTCAGTGGTGGTTATTGTCATGGTAGTGGTTGGTGGTCTTGTTATTCAGGTCAGCGGGGCGTTAAACAGTATGCGGACACAGATGGAAATCATCTTTCCTATTTTGTTGACGCTAATGGTCGCGGTTGGTGGTTTTGCCAGTGCTGGTGTTTATCAGCCAGCCGTTGCGGTTTTGTCTAATGGCGTGATGGTTATATTCTCTACCGTTGTTATGCCACTTTTTATCATTACACTTGTATTCAGTGTGGTGGGGCATTTATCGCCCAGCCACCGTCTTGACAAATTCGTAAGCTTTTTTCACAGTGCATTTAAATGGATTATAGGGATTATCTTCACGGTGTTCTTGGCATTTCTGACAATCCAAGGAATAACCGCAGGTGTGCATGATGGGATATCGATTCGGGCGGCAAGGTTCACAATAGGAAGTTACATCCCATACTTGGGCGGATATCTGTCGCAGGGACTTGATCTGATCCTTGCATCATCAATTTTGATAAAGAACGCTGTTGGTATGGCGGGGTTATATTTGCTTGTTGCCGTTGTCTTGGCCCCCCTTGCCAAGATAATAATCTTCAGTTTAGGGTTGAAGCTGGCGGCTGCTGTGACCCAACCTATAGCAGACGAGAGGATCAGTAATTTCCTAACCAGTATAAATAAAGCATTTGGAATGTTAGCATCAATCTTGATCGGTTCGGCATTTATGTATTTCATTACGGTTGGTCTTGTCATTGTGACAGGGAATGTGATTTAATCGTTTGACAGTATAATTTAAATGAGTTAACATAAAACTATTCTAATTTAGAAAGGGGGTTTCGAATGAAGAAACTTGGCTTACTGGCGGTCGCATTATTGATGATCCC
>Ga0131853_10003755_pt1 | contig 27307 bp, 28 predicted proteins | sample TergutLab28metaG_FD_92764 | JGI IMG/M metagenome (GOLD analysis project Ga0131853, IMG submission 92764) | Labiotermes labralis P1 segment gut microbial communities from Petit-Saut dam, French Guiana - Lab288 P1 (version 2) (version 2) | ecosystem: Host-associated > Arthropoda: Insects >...
TACTTTCGCATTTGCTTTGTGTTGTGATATAATGGAAACTACCAAAAAACGGCGTATTTGAGGCGAGAAGATATGTTAAATATTGATTTTGGCCATTTGAACCCCTTGGAGCAAAAAATCCACAGCACAATTGCCGAGGCGGCGGCGCAGCGGGATAGTCTGACAATAAAAGAAGCCGCAGAACTCTGCGGCTGTTCCCTATCGAAAATTTCCAAGTTTGTGAAAAAACTGGGCTTTCAGAACTATAAGCAATACATCAGCTACGTCTACGGCTCTTATGAGACCCGTCAACTGACAGACGACCTCTTGCGTATTCAAGATTTCCTAAAGCAGTTTGATTTTGAGCTCCTGCATAAGCTCATCGCCCTAATCGAGGAACATGAACGCATTATCTTATTCGGCTACGGCCCAACTTTCCTCTGTCTGACCTACTTTGCCTATAAGTTACGCCTCGTGACAAACAAAGGTGTCATTGCCGTACAGGATGAACGGGAGGCGGAGAGCATGATGACGGCAAACAGTCTGCTTCTGGTGTTTTCCGTCACAGGTACGTTTAAGTCCTTCTCGGACACCTTTGTTGAAGCGAAGGCACGGGGATGCCGGTCTGTGTTTATTGTGGAGGAGTATAATCCCGGCCTCCTAGAATCAGCCGATGCGGATAGTGTGATCTTTTTGACCCAGTCAACGCAAGCGCAGGATCTGCTGCCGTATCAGAAGTCACGGAGTTTGTTTTTTATTTTGATTGAGGAGATCACCCGCTGGTTTTTGCTGGAGGGGAAGTTGTAGGGGCAAGCAAAAAGCCTCCTTTTGTAAAGGAGGTGGCAGGCGAAGCCTGACGGAGGATTTGTGACAACCACCCCGGCACTTCGTGCCACCCCTCCAAGGAGGGGAATTAAGAGCAATCCTCAGTCAGCTACGCTGACAGCTCCTTTACAAAAGGAGCCTAAGGGCAACACATACAAAAACCCTCCGATACGATCGCCTGTATCGGAGGGTTCGCTCTACCTATCACATCTGCTTCGCCATAGACACAATCAATTCCGCCGCCCCATCTAACCCCGACGCCGCAGTATTGATGCACAAATCATGCGCCCGCACCTCGCCCCAGTGTTCGCCGGTGTAGTAGCGGTAGTAGTTGGCGCGGCCTTTGTCAATGCGGTGAATCCGATCCTTGGCCTCGGATTCCGGGATCTTGTACTCTCCCACAAGCCGTTCAATCCGCTGTTCGATGGGGGCATAGAGGAACACCTTGAGACAGCGGGGATGGTCGCGCAGAATATCCTCCGCACAGCGCCCGACAATGACGCAGGATTCTTTCTGTGCAAGCTCCCGGATCACAGCCGTCTGTGCGAGAAAGGCTTGGTCGCCCACTGTCATGTTATATTGATAGAAAAAATTTGCCCCAAGGGCCGCGGTGGAGAGATGATACAAAAAACTGCCGGAGGCCTCCTCTTCGCTCTTCTCCAAAAACTCCGGCGACAACCCGCTGCGTTCCGCGGCAAGCTGCAAGAGAACCTTGTCATAGTAAGATATCCCAAGCGTTCCGGCAACCCGTTCCCCGATCTTCCGACCCCCGCTGCCATACTCCCGGCTAATCGCAATCACAAGATGATTCATACGCCACGCCTCCTTTTAGGTGCTTTTACTTAACTACAATTTCATTATAGCACGGCAAACACAACGGCACAACAAAACTTCAGACTTGACAGACAGAAAAAATTTGCTATAATAATCAAGTAACTTGGCAAAAAGTCCTTGCCTTTGACCGAGACGAAGCCCAGCGAAGCGGGTTCGGCTCGGAAAGAGGAGCTACGGTTTGGAGGAGCGGCGTTTTCGCCCAAAAGGCGCAGCCTGACGGCGGAAACAGAGCGCAACCAAGCCGGTGCGACGCGCGGGAGTGACTCAGTGGTAGAGTGTCACCTTGCCAAGGTGAAGGTCGCGAGTTCGAATCTCGTCTCCCGCTCCAATTACTAAACAGAAACGTCATCCATGGGTGGCGTTTTTTGTTTTGTGGTGATTTTGGGCGAGGTGTGGTAGAATGGGTAGGTGCAGAGAATTTATACTCGGTGCAGCGCACTTTGTAGGGGCGATTATCAATCGCCCGTGCCCTTTACGCCCTTACTACCGACAACACTGAAACCACGGGCGATTGATAATCGCCCCTACGGGTGCATCCTATCATTGTAGGGAACGGTTCTAAACCGTTCCGTCCCCCTTGCCCCGCGATAATTATGCGGAACGGTTTAGAACCGCCCCCTACAAAGGGCACACCTTACAGTATAAACATACTACCGTGTGAGCGGTTGAAAACTTGTTGAGTTAGAAAATTTATAATTGAACATTTGGGGGAGGCAATCAAATTGAATATTGAAGTCAAAAATGGTATTGCCATTATTCATAGCGACACATTGGTTATTACCGATACAGCGTCTGCCCTTGACCTGATGGCAACAGTGCGTCATACAGCAGAATGCGACTGTATTGCAATTTCAAAGTCTGCCGTTGCAGAGGACTTTTTTATTCTGTCCACAGGGATGGCAGGTGAGATATTGCAAAAGTTTGTCAATTACCACACGAAGTTAGCTATTGTCGGGGATTACCCTCAATACACCAGCAAAGCCCTCAACGATTTCATCCGTGAGAGCAATGAGGGCAGTCATATTTTCTTTGTCCCAGACGAGCAGACTGCCATTGAAAAATTGTCAGCCGCAGTTTAAGCATACTAACAGTTAGGAACTTCAACATGAAATACAAAGCAAACACCCCCCCAACATCCTCCATACGCTACATCGGTCTGTACCAATGGATGCAGAGCTGGATCAGCATGTTCTTACCCATCATGCTCATTCTAACCTTTATCGGACAGCCCATAGCCGTTGGGGGATATTCCATGGCGCCCACCCTGGTAGACGGCGACCAAATGATCGTGCGAAGCATTTTTTACACACCCCGGCGCGGGGACGCAATTGTATTTGTCAGACATGATCTTCTGGACGGAGAGCAGTTGGTCAAGCGTGTCATTGCAGTAGCAGGGGACGTGGTGGATATTAACACGGCGACGGGCACGGTCTACGTAAACGGCCTTGCGCTGGATGAACCATATGCCAGTGAGCCCATCAGCCAAGCGGGAAACATTTCCTATCCCCACACAGTGCCACCGGGTTATGTTTTCGTCCTCGGAGACAACCGTAGTCCCTTCGGATCGCTGGATAGCCGGGACGCAAGCCTTGGTCTCGTGGACGAACGGGAGATTCTCGGCCGAGTAGTGGCTGTAAGTTTGCCGCTCAATCGGGCAAGATTATTTTTGAGGTAGCAGAACACACAAGGAGGGCTTCCACTTTGAAAAACATTTCCACCACCCAAATCACAGCACAAATCCGCCGCATGTGCATGGAGGCGAACTACCGTCTACCAAAAGACGTGGCGGATCGCATCTGTACCGCCTGTGCAGAAGAGCCGTGGCAGCCGGCAAAGGAAACACTGGAGCGTCTCATTGAAAACATGGAGATCGCGGCGCGGGAAGATATGCCGGTCTGCCAAGATACGGGTATGGCCTGTGTGTTCCTGGAGATCGGACAGGATGTACACATCACAGACGGCGATTTATACGAAGCCGTCCACGAGGGTGTGCGGCAGGGGTATCAAGACGGGTATCTGCGCAAGTCCATCGTCGCTGACCCACTGCGCCGGGTGAATACGGGGGACAATACCCCTGCTATGATCCATGCGGATATCGTCCCCGGTGACAAGCTCACCATTACTGTTGCGCCAAAGGGTGCGGGGAGTGAGAACATGAGCAGGCTTGTGATGCTTCCTCCCTCTGCCGGGCGGCAGGGCGTAATGGATTTTGTGCTGGAAACTGTCAAGCTGGCAGGGCCGAACCCTTGTCCGCCCATCGTGGTTGGCGTAGGCATCGGCGGTAGTTTTGACGTGGTGACTGCCCTCGCAAAAAAAGCCCTCATGCGCCCGCTGGATCAGCCCAATGGGGACACGTATTATCAGGAGATGGAGCGTGATCTTTTGGAGGGCATCAATGCCCTGGGTCTCGGCCCGCAGGGCTTCGGCGGACGGAGTACCGCCCTCGGCGTGAACATCGAAACCTATCCCACCCACATCGCCGCCCTGCCTGTGGCGGTGAACATCAACTGTCACGTAACCCGTCACATGACGGTCACACTGTAAGGAGGCGTATAGCATGGATATCCGCATTGAAACCCCGCTCACAGAAGAGCAAGCACGCAACCTTAAAGCGGGCGATGCCGTACTGCTCTCTGGTACAATCTACACCGCCCGAGACGCGGCACACAAGCGTCTCATTGAGACCTTAGATCGCGGCGAGGAATTGCCTATTCCCATCAAAGACGCCATCATCTATTACGTAGGCCCTACGCCGGAACGTCCCGGTGAGATCATCGGCTCAGCAGGCCCGACGACTAGCTATCGCATGGACGCATATGCACCGCGGCTGATGGCACTTGGTCTCCGCGGCATGTTGGGCAAGGGCAAGCGCAGCCCGGAGGTGATAGCGGCAATGCAGAAGCACGGCGCAGTCTACTTCGGCGCAATCGGCGGCGCGGCGGCTTTGCTCTCTAAGTGCATTACGGCCTGTGAGATTGTCTGTTATGAGGATCTGGGCGCGGAAGCCATCCGCAAGCTGACGGTGAAAGACTTCCCCGCAACGGTGGTGATTGATACCGAGGGGAATAGTTTGTTTGAGATTGGTGTGCAGGCGTATTTGGATTCGCTGTAGGTGATTTGGATTTATAGATAGCAAAAACCCCCAACATTGGGGGTTTTTGTTTGTCTTTGTAGGGGCGCGCATTGCGCGTCCGCCAACCATACAGCAATCCATTGTAGGGGCGATCGTCTCGATCGCCCGCGGTTTGTATTTCGCTGGCAGTAAGGGCGTTTTTTCAAACCGGCGGAATGCCGAGAAAATGAATAATTTCTTGTTATGCAGGGCGAATTTTCGTAGGAATGCTGTCGCATTTCAAGGAAATTCAACATAGCAGAACGGAAAATTAGGCGTTTTAGCGGTGTTTCGAGGGTTTGAAGAAATGCCCTTGTAGGGGCGACCGAGACGGTCGCCCCTACAAGGGCATTCCGACAAATAAAAGGTGTTCGAATAAATTGCAGAGCGCACTCAATGTTTTTCGTTTTCAGTACTATTTGCATTTATGAGCACACTCAATAAACCAGTTTCCCAGCCTCCATCACCAGCACACGGTCACAAATATCATTCACAACTGCCATGTCATGGGAGATGAACAAATATGAAAGCCCCATCTCCTGCCGGAGATCCCACAGGAGATCAAGCACCTGTGCCTGCACCGTCACATCCAAGGCGGAAACCGGCTCGTCTGCAATGAGTAGCCGCGGACGCAGGATGAGCGCCGCCGCGATGCTCACCCGTTGGCGTTGCCCGCCGGATAGTTCATGGGGATAACGTGTCAAATAGGTCTCATCCAGGCCGACTTTCCCCAGCATCTCCACTACCAAGCGCCGCCGTTCCGGGCGGTCGCGCATACCTGACAATATCAGCGGTTCTTCCACTGTTTGCCCCACTGTCATACGCGGGTTGAGGGATGTTGCCGGGTCTTGAAACACCATCTGCGGCCGTTCTGTGTGATGGATGATCTCCCCCGTATAGTCCGATTCCAGACCCAAAATCACACGGGATAGGCTTGACTTCCCGCATCCGCTCTCCCCCACCAGACCGAGGATTTCCCCCTCCATCAGGGAGAAAGACACGTCAAATAATATCTGCCGCCGGATACGCCCCGCGAAGAATCCACGTCCGCGGTCGTGATAAAAGGCGTTTACGTCTTTCACTTCCAAAACAGGTTTACTCACGCCGTCTCCCCCTTCCCGGGATGGAGTTTAGGAGCGTTTGCGTATAGGCTGTCCGGGGATTTGTGAACAACTCTGTCACATCCCCCTGCTCCACAATTTGCCCGCCCTGCATGACAATCGCCCGCTGACAAAGGCTTTGGATAACCTGTAAATCATGGGAGATGAACAAGATCCCCATCTGCTGGGTGCGGTTCATCTTTTGCAAAAGCGCCAAAATCTGCGTCTGTGTTTGTACGTCCAGTGCGGTGGTGGGCTCGTCACAGAGTAGAAGTTCCGGCTTTGTAATCATAGCGGCAGCCAGCATCACCCGTTGACGCATCCCGCCGGAAAGTTCGTGTGGATATTGCCCATACACCCGCTCCGGGTCTGAGAGTTCAACGGCTTCCATCATCTCAAGTGCCGCCTGCCGTCGCGCGTCTTTTGGCAATGCCGTATGAATCCGCAGAGCTTCCTCCACCTGCCGTCCGGCTTTCATCAAGGGGTTAAGGGCGCTTTTGGGTTCTTGAAACACCATCCCAATCCGCTTCCCCTGTATGGCACGCATGGCTGATGGATCTAAGCGGAGCAAGTCTTGTCCATCAAACAAAATCCGCCCTGTGACTTCTGCCGACTGCCCACGCAACAATCCTATAATCGCCCGGGCGGTGACGGATTTCCCGGAGCCGGATTCGCCGACAATACCCAGAATTTCATGGGAGGCCACCTCAAAACTCACACCACGTACCGCCTCGTCCGCCGCGCCACGATCTGTGAAATGGACTTCTAAGTTCTCCACTGATAGCATCAGCCGCGCCTCCTTCCCAAAAGTCCCTCTGATAGGAGAGAGAATGCAAAGACCAAAAGTACCAGCGTAACACCTGTCGAAATCGCAATCCAAGGGGCAGTGAACAGGTAGGTCTGACTTTCTGACAGCATCCGTCCCAAGCTGATTGTCGGCGGCTGTACACCGAGACCAAGAAAACTCATACTCGCCTCCGCCAAAACCGCATTGTTAAATCCAATCGCTATCGCACTCAAGTATACAGGTAAGATATTCGGCAGAATGTGCCGGAGCATAATCCGCCAAGGGGACGCGCCAATCAAGCGGGCGCGTTTTACGTAGTCTAAGTTCCGGCAGCGCAAAAACTCCCCCCGTGCCACACGGGAAAAGCTGGGGATGAATAAAACACCCAAAATCACAATCAAATGTCCCGTTGTACGCCCCGTAAAACTAACCACAACAAGGGCGAGTAGTATAGACGGAAACGCTGTCAATCCATCGGACACACGCATGACGACTTCGTCCAAGAGACCGCCAAAATACCCGGCACTTGCACCCAGTAACAGTCCGCCCACCGCACCGATCAGCACTGTGCCAAGTGCGACTAGCAGTGTCATAGAAGCCCCGTCTAACACACGGCTGAACACATCCCGCCCCATGTGATCTGTGCCGAACAAGTGCGTAAAGGACGGCGCATCCAGCGTCCCCCCCGCGCCGATCTGGGTAGGGGAAAACGGACGCAAAAACACGCCCCCAATGATAATAAGCAGCACCAAAATCACCGGAATCCAATGTAGGGCGCGACGCCCCGGTTGCGCCGTCCGCACAATTTCACATCTCATATCACTCATAGCGTAATCCTCGGATCAATGGCGCGGCAGATCAAGTCTGTTATCGTATGCAGGGTCATCACCAATGCCGCGATAATCACAACAAGCGCTTGGACAACGGGATAATCCCGCGCACCAATGGCGCTGACCAGTAGCCGTCCCGCCCCGGTGATGGAAAATATCTGCTCGACTACGATGGTGTCTGTAATCATCATGATAAGGGTCAGCGTCAAAAAAGTGACCACAGGCACTGCGATATTCGGCAGCATATGCCGCACCAAGATCCCCCGTGGTGTATCGCCCCGACTGATGGCTGTACGCACATAATCGCGCCCCATCTCATCCCGCACCGCTGAATGGATGAGCCGTATGGTCATCGCCGCTTTCGGCAGGGCGATTGCCAGCGCCGGGAAGAGCATGTAGAGCAGATAAGCGCCCGCATCCTCCCGAAAGGACACAAAGTCCGAGGGGGTAAACACCCGCAGCATCGAGCCAAACACAAACGTGAGTATCAGTCCCAAAAACAAAGGCGGCACTGCCATCACCACTTGACTAATCGTCGCCGTCGCACCCCGTAGGGGCGGATTCCATATCCGCCCGCCCTTGCGATACGCCGCCTCCCCTGTCCGCTCCGCTGTCAAAAGCCCAATCGGCAGTGCGACCACAACAGTAAGCAAAAACCCAAACGCCATCAAACTACCCGTCACCAACAGCCGATCCCCCAAGAGCTCCCGCACGGAAACCCCGTGGGCATAGGACTGCCCCATGTCACCCACAAACAGGTCACGCATCCACTCCCCATAGCGAATCGGCATCGGACGATCTAGCCCAAGCTCAACGCGCAAGGCCTCCAAACTCTCAGGTGTTGCGTCCACGCCGAGCTGTAAGGCCGCCGGATCGCCGGGGATGATCTGAAAGGCCAGAAAGGCACAGACGGAGATTAAAAATAAGGTGACAAGAAGCGTTGTCACCTTACGCAGGACGAATCGCATCTTGTCACCTTCTTTCTTTGTGGGGATGATATTGGTTGGGGCTTGCAGTATGCTAATTAGGTACATAGGCTCCTTTCGTAAAGGAGCTGTCCGCGAAGCGGACTGAGGATTGCTTTTATTCCCCTCCTTGGAGGGGTGGCACGAAGTGCCGGGGTGGTTGTCACAAATCCTCCGTCAGACTTCGTCTGCCACCTCCTTTGGAAAAGGAGGCTTGGGTCGCCCCACAAAATATAAACTAACTACAGGGCGGATATGGAATCCGCCCCTACATTTGCCTACTACCCCACAAAATGCACCGTCGCCAAATCCAGCACATAGATGGGATAAAACACAAAGCCTGCAAGCTCGCCATTAATCGCCACGAGATTTTCAAAATCCTGCAAAAACACACTGGCCGCATCGATGGCTAGGATTTCCTGTAGCTCACGATACATCTGTATTTGTTCCGCCTCGTCTATCTCTGTCTGGGCGCGGGCGAATAGGGCATCGTATGCGGGCGAATTGAAATTGGTCATGTTGCGCCCGTTGTCTGACACAAATCGTTCTAGCATACTCCGTGCCGTGAGATCTCGGGCGGCAATGCCGATGACGGTTGCCTCATACCGCCGGCCTTGGTTCACTTCAGACACCCAATACGCCCACTCCACTAAGTGAATCGTGGCATTGATGCCCACTGCACGGAGTTGTTCCACCAAAATCTCCGCTGTGATCACGTGCCGCGTGTAGGCTGACGGGACAGTAATTGTTAGGTCAAACCCGTCAGGGAATCCGGCTTCTGCCAGAAGTTCCCGGGCACGGTCAGGGTCATGGGGGTAGAAACCCACCAAACCCTCATGGAAATACCGGGGAAATCCGGGGAACATCATGCTTCCCAAGGGATGCCCACCGCCGTCAAACAGGATGTCCTGAATTTGCTGTACATCCGTCGCATAGTTCATTGCCCTGCGGACAAGTACATTGTCCAAGGGTTCTACTGCATTGTTCAAATACAGTGCCTGTACCAAGCTCATTGGGCCGGACAGATAATAAAAATCTGCCGGCAGTTGCCGTACCATGTCCGCAGTGAGATGCCCCGCGATGTCAATTGCGCCTGCATTGAGCGCAAGTACCATCGCTTGGCTTGACCCGAAGATCCGAAATGTCACACGGTCTAGATAGGCGGGTTTCCCCCAGTAGTCTGCAAAGCGTTCCAGCACCAAACTCTCCTGCGGGGTATGAGACACAAAGCGGAACGGCCCTGTTCCGACAGGGTTTCGCCCATGGTCATCATAATCCGCCGGGATGATGGCGATGGTGAGAAAGGCAAGAAAGGCATTGTCCGGCGCTTCGATCTCAATTTCTACCGTCCGATCATCCATGGCCTCCACTCTCGTGACAACAGAAAGCGCTGACACGAAAGTGGATACACTTGCCGCGTCAGCGCTGCGTTCGATGGAGTAAACAATATCTTCCACTGTCACCAAGTTCCCATTGTGAAAGCGCACACCCTCACGCAAGGTGAATGTGTACACATTTCCGTCAATAGAAAAGGATTCTGCAACAGCCGGAATCAAATCCCCCTCAGGTGTGGGGCGGACTAATCCCTCAAAGACATTGAATAGCACTTCCCTCGTACCCGCAGTTCCTGCCGCAACCATTTGGTGTGGGTCAAGACTACTATCTAGGTCCTGTGCAATCCCGACAACAATCTCGCCGCCCTGTATCGGTGCTCCGATGGGGGACGCGTTGCCGGTTTCGGAAGAGTCAACATCCTGTGGACGCTCTCCCCTGTCACCTGAACAAGCGCTCAGTGTAACGGTGAGAGCGAGTACGGCAAAGAGCAAAATGGCCAAGCGTGTTACGCCATTTTTCATCTTGCCAACTCCTTAAGTTAGAATGCGAAGACTTTCCTCTATTCAATTACCAATGAGATTTTACCTGATTTGGGGCAAGAATGCAAGTTCGTTTTAGAAATTTACAAAAGAGCTACAAAAATGAAATCAACTATTTACGGACGTACAATGTCTTACTCGTCTTCAGACGGTGCTTGCGGCGCTTCCGGCGCGGGTGCTTCCGGGGCTGGCTCTTCTACTGTGCTGTCATCAGCCGGTGCATCCGGCTCTTCTGACGGTGCGTCTTCTACTTCGTCAGATGGCTCGTCGGATTCTCCGCCCTCTTCGTCATAGTCCGCGTCTATGTCGCAGTCTACTTCTTTGTCAGGCGCATCGTCTGCGTCTTCACAGGTTTCAGCATATTCGCAATCTTCATCACAATACTCATCACAAACATGAATTTCATCACAAGGCGCTTCTACTTCCGGCGCTTCCGGTTGTGGCTGAGGCGCTGGGTTGCGAACCGGCCGAGCGGGAACTGCCGGAGAAGCTTGAAGTGTGACGATCTCTGCTTCTGCTTCTTCCTCTTCTTCGCATTCTTCGCATTCAAGCTCTTCCGCTTCCACGACAGCCGCTTCTTCTACAGGCGCAGACGCTTCTACGACTGTTTCTTCCACTGTCACTGCTTCTGTTTCCGCTACAACCACTGACGCGCCGCCGCAGCCAACGAGAGAAAGAACAAGGAACGCCGCCATAAGTAGGGCGATGATTGATTTCCGATTTTTCATTTTATGTAACCTCTTTCGACTTTAAATGTTTTGTTTAAATAAATTAACTCATAAATACTTAATTTTCAATAATATACCATGAGCCTTTCCAGAATGCAAGGGTTTTCTCAAAATTTTTTATATTTCCCAAAAATTCCCGCTACACGCTTACCTTTGCAGGGAACGCTGGGTATCGTCCCGTCGAATTGCAGGCGGATTGCCATCCGCCCCTACATAATACATATGATGCAATTCGCAAAATATTTTCTAAAATTGATGTATTGACATCCCCTATAGATTCTAGTATAATGATCAAGCTTCACACGAAGCGTATGGGAGTATAGCTCAGCTGGTTAGAGCACCTGCCTTACAAGCAGGGGGTCACTGGTTCAAGTCCAGTTACTCCCACCAGCTCTCTACCGGGGGTACTACATTCCGTTTCCGCTCAAGGACAGAGCGAAAACTGCATTACGCATCCCCGTCGCTCGCTTCAAATCGAAATAAAGCAATCATTTCGATTTGGAAAGGGCAAAGTCAAGAGAGTATTCGCCCTTGACCTTAAGCTCCGTCGGAGACTAGGGGAAAGGTCGAAAGGGGACTAGTCCCCTTTCGAAGGCGCATCGTGAGCGTCAGCGAACTAATACGTTTTCCGCAGAAAACGTATGCGCCACGGGGCCCAGTAGTTCAGTTGGTTAGAACGCCAGCCTGTCACGCTGGAGGTCGACGGTTCGAGCCCGTTCTGGGTCGCCACATGAGGGGCATCTTGCTCACGCGATACATATACTGTATCTCAGGGTCGGATGCCCCCACCATATGCCTTCGTAGCTCAGTCGGTAGAGCAGCGGACTGAAAATCCGCGTGTCGTTGGTTCGATTCCGACCGAAGGCACCAAACAAAAGCACCGCCTCTGGCGGTCTTTTGTCCCTTTAGTTCTTTGTTCTTAAATCCTTGGCTCTTACCGAGACGAAGCCCAGCAAAGCGGGTTCGGCTCGGAAAAAGGAGCGACGGTTTGGAGGAGCGGCGTTTTCGCCAGAAGGCATAGCCTGTCGGCGGAAACAGAGCGCAACCAAGCCGAAGCGACGCGCGGGAGTGACTCAGTGGTAGAGTGTCACCTTGCCAAGGTGAAGGTCGCGAGTTCGAATCTCGTCTCCCGCTCCAAACGGCGACATAGCCAAGTGGTAAGGCAGAGCTCTGCAAAAGCTCGATTCCCCAGTTCAAATCTGGGTGTCGCCTCCAAAAGATGAAAGCCCTGTAACTGTGATGGTTACAGGGTCTTTTTGTTGTCTATTTTAGAGCGAATACCCTTTGATTTTCCCTTTACATCTTTTTTAATAACTCTAACAATGCAGCTTTCTGCTCCTTGTTAAGTGCATTCCACATACTGAGCATTTCTTTTTGCGCTTCACTGAGGACAATAGCCTCTTGTCCCTCCGCAAAGAACTGGGAAAGGCTCATATCAAAACCAGTGCATATTGCTTCTAACGTAGGTATAGTAGGCTGATTATTGAGGCGGAACAGGTTATTTAGCGAACCTTCCGAGATTCCAGCCTCTTTTGCTAGTCTGTAATTACTCCAACCTCGTTCGTCCCTTAATTGCTTAATCCTACTAAGTATTTCCATAGTCTACCTCCGTGTACACTTACATTACACTTTAGTAAATGCGTAAAACAGACTTAATCAGTCTTGCAATTACGCATACTAAAGTGTATAATTAGGCATAGAAATAAATGCCCAAAATCAAGTGACGAAAGGGAGAGGTTTATCATGCCATTGCGATTTCAAAAAAGGAAAAAGATAGCTCCGGGCATTCGTGTGAACGTTGGCAAGCTAGGAGTCTCCGGCTTTACCTTCGGGAAGCGAGGAGCAGGCATCACCGTTGGCAAGCGAGGCATAAGAGCCAATATGGGCGTACCTGGAACGGGGCTTTCATACAGCACAAAAATAACGGGCGGCGGTTCCTCTCGTAAAAATGGGAAAACTGCTCGTAGTGGAGCACAACAAACTGCTGAATTATCGCCACTATCAGGCGCGATTGCAACTGCAATTGTGGTGCTTGTTGCGTCCTTATTTTTCACGTCTTTCGGCGTGGCAATACTGATAGCCATTACCGTAGGAGTAGCGTCATTTTTCCTTTTTGCAAAACTACTAAAGATTGATCCTGAAGTTGCACAAGCCAAGCAAGAAGCGCAGCAAAACGCGCCTGTTTGGGTGACACAATTCAACGAGAACGCTAAAATCTTAAAGACAACCACCGAGCCAGAAATATTCTTTAGCCGTTATGATGTAATTGTTGAGCTCGCAACAAAATTAGCGGACGTTGCAAATGCAGGGTATGTAAATCTGGATATGACAATGGATATTAATGTGTTTTTGGATGAGGCCGTCAATAAAAAAGATAAGCAAATTGATGAGTTTATCACCAAACTATATGGCAAAATGCTAAAAGACATTGAAAAACTGAAAACGTCTCAAGGCAAGACAAACCGCATTGACAGATTTTTTGCAAGTTTTGAGCCTCATTCAGACAGAATGCAACTTGAAAACCTTAACAAGTTGCATTCATTCAAAGCTGAATGCGATAGACTGGTTGCTGGGTGGGTGGAATAAACCTCCATACCATCAACCTGCACGCCTGTCTACAATAGAGACAGAATAAATTTTTCACCTTTTTTGAAACAAGCAAAACCCTGCAACCGCATGGTTGCAGGGTTTTTTATCGTGGACGATCATATGTAAAGGTGGATTCCGCATCCGTCTTGTACTGCGTTCTGCCACATACATAGGTCACTCCTGCGTCCTTGTCTCCGCCCTTACCCTCTTTCGTAAAGAGGGTGTCGCCCGCAGGCGACGGGTGATTTCCTACATCCAACAATTTCTTGAACTGTAGGCTTGAGGAGAAAATCCTCCGTCAGGCTTCGCCTGCCACCTCCTTTACGAAAGGAGGCTTTGGGGCTTTGCGCCGAACCAGCGCCCCTATCCCTGACCTTAACCCCCGTCCCCTGCCCTCTTTCGTAAAGAGCGACGGGTGATTTCCGTATATGTAACATATACACGGCGCAACCAGGGCGTCGCGCCCTACGAGGATGACTATCCCCCCTCCTTTGACAAACGCCCCAAAAAGTAGTACACTAGTCCGATAAATCAACATGTCCTCACGTACACGAAAGGGAGGTAAAATGTCCATGAAACCCATCAAAAAATCAAGCAAACTCAACCACATCGGCTACGATATCCGCGGCCCGGTGACGGATTTAGCGGATCAGATGTTGGCGGAGGGAATCGAAATTCTAAAGCTCAACACCGGCAACCCCGCCCCTTTCGGTTTCAACGCACCCGATGAGATGATAGCAAAACTCATTCATGATATCAGAAACTCCCAGGGTTACTCCGATTCAAAAGGCATCCTCCCGGCAAGAGAGGCAGTGGCGGCCTATTGTGCCGAAAAAGGCATTGCAGGCGTTACGCCAAATGACGTCTACACCGGCAACGGCGTCAGCGAACTCATCGTCATGAGTATGCAAGCCCTCCTAAACGTGGGGGATGAGGTCTTAGTCCCAGCGCCCGACTATCCCTTGTGGACAGCAGCCGTCACCCTGTCAGGCGGCACGGCGGTACACTATTTGTGCGATGAAAAGTCGGACTGGAATCCCGACATTGCAGATATCAAAAAGCAGATCACCCCCCGCACACGGGCGATTGTGGTGATTAACCCCAACAACCCAACCGGTGCGCTGTATCCCAAGGAAATCCTAGCGCAGATCGCAGACATTGCCCGGGAACATGATCTCCTCGTATTCTCCGACGAAATCTATGACCGTCTCGTGATGGACGGCCACGTCCACCATTCCATGGGTGAAATCGCGCCTGATCTCTTCACGGTCACCTTTAACGGTCTCTCTAAAAGCCATCTGATCGCGGGCTTCCGTTCCGGCTGGATGACCCTCTCCGGGGATAAATCCAAGGCAAAGAGTTACATCGAGGGGCTCAATATGCTGGCCTCCATGCGTCTCTGCTCCACCGTCCTCGCCCAATCCGTCATCCCTGTAGCACTGGCGGATTCAGACACGCCCCACCAACTCACCCAGCCCGGCGGGCGGATTTTTGAACAGCGGGAGTATATCTACAACGCCATCAACAGCATCCCCGGCCTCTCCGTTGTGAAGCCGAAAGCCGCCTTTTATCTCTTCCCCAAAATCGACACCAAGCGATTCAACATCACAGACGACGAACAGTTCGTGGTGGATTTCCTACGGGAAAAGCACGTTCTCCTCACCCACGGCGGCGGCTTCCACTGGCCAAAGCCGGATCATTTCCGCATTGTCTATCTGCCGGACATGACCGCCCTCCACGGTCTCGCCGAACGGCTGGAGGATTTCCTGAAAACCTATCGCCAATCTTGATTTTTATGTTTGGCAAAATCCGTCACCTGTGGTAAAATACGTAGGGGCGGATTCCATATCCGCCCTGCCCACAACAAATGCAATTACCGGGCGGATATGGAATCCGCCCCTACCTGATGCATCGTCCTTTGTAGGGAACGGTTCTAAACCGTTCCGCATCAGTATCGCCATTACAAAAAACGGGGAACGGAACGGTTTAGAACCCTTTCCTACTGGTGTGCCCCGTAGGGGCGACTGTCCCGGTCGCTCGCGCCTTTACTACCATGCCAACTAAAACCCACGGGCGATCGGGACGATCGCCCCTACAAACTATCGTTCGGAGGCCATCACATGTCAGAAATTGTCAAACCCATCAAAAAACCTGTCATCTTCAGCGGCATGCAGCCAAGCGGTGCACTCACCCTAGGCTCATACATGGGCGCTTTACAAAATTGGGTCAACCTCTCCGATGAGTACGACTGCTTTTACTGCATCGTAGACCTCCACGCCATCACCGCACGGCAGAACCCGACGGAACTGCGCAAGCGTTGTTTGGAACAAATCGCCCAATACATCGCCTGCGGGCTTGACCCGGAGAGCTGCTGTCTCTTCATCCAAAGCCATGTACCGGCACATGCGGAGTTGGGCTGGGTGCTAAATTGTTATACCATGTTCGGCGAACTCGCCCGCATGACCCAGTTTAAAGACAAGTCCGCCAAAAACGCGGATAACATCAACGCGGGACTATTCACCTATCCCGCCCTCATGACAGCGGATATCCTGCTCTATCAAGCCTCCCTCGTCCCCGTGGGAGACGATCAACGCCAGCATTTGGAGATTGCACGGGATATCACAAATCGCTTCAACGGCATCTACGGCGATGTGTTCACCGTACCGGAGGCCTTTATCCCCAAAGAGGGGGCGCGGATCATGAGCCTCTCTAACCCCACCAACAAAATGAGCAAATCAGACCCCGCCGGCGGATGTGTTTACATCATGGATAAGCCCGAGGTCATCTTGAAGAGCTTCAAGCGCGCAGTGACAGATTCTGACGGTGAGATCCGCTACGCCCCGACTGAAAAGCCGGGTGTCACGAATCTCATCAACATCTACTCCGTGGCCACCGGGAAAACGCCCCAAGAGATCGAAGCGGAGTTTGCCGGACAGGGCTATGGCGTATTCAAAGAGACCGTGGGTGAGGCGGTTGTGGAGCTATTGCGTCCCTTCCGTGAAAAAGCGGAGGCACTGCTCAGCGACAAGGCCTATCTGGAATCCGTCTACAAACAAAGCGCCGAACACGCAAACCGCATCGCCCAGCGTACCCTGCAAAAGGTTTATAAAAAGATCGGGTTCGTGGCGCGATAATGTCCCTTGTAGGGGCGAACTGCGTTCGCCCGCGCGCCCTTGACCTTCCCCCTACCCTCTTTCGTAAAGAGGGTGCCCCCGCAGGGGCGGGTGTTTTTCGTACAGTTGCCCCTTTCGCAAAACCACCCCGGCCTGCGGCCACCCCTCCTAGGAGGGGAATTTGCGACCACCACCCGCCCACGTAGGGCGCGACGCCCCCGGCGCGCCGTTATCCCAATGACATCCATGAACAGGGCGACCACACAGGGTCGCCCCTACGAAAATCCCCTTACACCCCCACCCCCCCACCACATCGGAAAGGTTCTGCCTATTATGATACCCATCAATTACCCCCTCACATTCCACGTCATCGCCGCATTGGCGGTGGCCTTGGTCATTAGTCTCATCGCAACGCCGCCTGTCAAATGGTTCGCGGAGCGTGTCGGCGCGATTGACGTGCCGAAAGATGCCCGCCGTGTACATAAAACCCCCATCCCGCGTCTGGGCGGACTTGCTATCTTCATCGGTTTCATTTTGAGTGTCGTCATCTTCGCGGAGATCGACAGGGAGGTCCAAGGTGTCTTGCTTGGCGCACTGGTCATCGTCACCATCGGCGTGGTGGATGATATCATCCAATTGCGGGCATGGCAGAAGTTTTTGGGGCAGATCTTAGCTGCACTCATCCCGGTGTTCCACGGGGTCATGATTGATTTGGTCTCAAACCCCAACATCTTCGCGGCCTCCAATTACCTGAACTTGGGCTATTTTGCAATCCCTCTGACCATCCTCTGGATTGTGGGCATTACGAACGCAGTCAACCTCATCGACGGGCTGGACGGTTTGGCGGTCGGTGTTTCCACCATATCATCCCTCACCATGCTGGTGGTTGCACTCCTAGTCACGGCGGACGCGAATGTAGCCCTCATCTTGGCGGCTCTCGCCGGAGCGTGTTTGGGCTTCATGCCCTATAATCTAAACCCCGCTAAGATTTTCATGGGTGATACAGGTGCTTTGCTCCTAGGTTATCTCCTAGCCACCATGAGTATTTTAGGGCTGTTCAAGTTCTATGCCGTCATCTCCTTCGCCGTACCCTTTATGGCGCTGGCTTTACCGATTTTAGACACCCTGTTTGCCATCCTGCGCCGCGTCATCAGAGGGCAAAGCCCCATGGCGCCCGATCGGGGACATTTCCACCATCGGCTGCTAGATTTGGGTTTCTCGCAGAAACAAGCCGTGTTCATCATCTACCTAATCAGCGGATTCCTCGGCATGATCGCCGTAATTATGACATCCAGCGGTCAGGTGCGTATTGTGTTTACGTTGCTTGCCTTTGTCGTAGTTGTCCTCTTCGTCTTCGTCGCCCTCCGGGGCAATTTGCTCAAGCGCGGCGAGAAAGCTGATACGGAAACGGACGAGGTTGACATCCAAGCGGATGCGCTTGAATCCGAAGAAGGAGACGACCATGAAGCCGATTAAAGTAATGAGCATCTTCGGCACACGGCCGGAGGCCATCAAGATGGCGCCTCTACTCTTAGAGTTACAAAGCCGTCCCGAATTTGATTCCACCACCTGTCTCACAGCCCAGCATCGGGAAATGCTGGACGCTGTTATGGCACGTTTTGGGCTGGACGCGGAATATGACCTAAACATCATGGAACCCGGGCAAACTCTCTATACGGTCACCGCGAAAGCCCTCTTTGGCTTAGGCGCTGTCTTACATGAAGCAAAGCCCGATTGCATTTTGGTTCACGGTGATACCACTTCCACCTTTACCGCGGCTCTGGCTGCATTCTATGAAAAAATCCCGGTGGGACATGTGGAGGCCGGGCTTCGTTCCGGGGATAAATACTCCCCCTATCCGGAGGAACTCAACCGCAAATTGGTTGGCCAGATCGCCGACCTGCACTTTGCGCCCACACAGCGCAACGCGGATAATCTGCGAAAAGAGGGCATCACAGACGGCGTGTTCATCACAGGAAATACCGTCATCGACGCCATGCGCTATACCCTTGACGGCTTTGGGGGCAAGTTCGGGACTGTTCTCGATGAGATCGACTGGCAAAACCGCCGTGTGATTACCCTCACCTGTCATAGACGGGAAAACTACGGCGAACCCATGGAAAACATCTTCGGGGCGGTCAAAACCTTGGTAGAGCGTCACCCTGACGTAGAGGTGGTCTACCCTGTCCACCCAAGTCCCGCTGTACGGGAGACGGCGGAGCGCATCCTTGGGAATTGCCCGCGCATTCATCTCATTGCGCCCCTTGATACGGTGGAGATGCACGCGCTTTTGAGTAAGAGCTACTTCATCCTCACAGACTCCGGCGGACTGCAAGAAGAAGCGCCCTCATTGGGTAAGCCTGTCCTAGTCCTCCGCACCGAAACTGAACGTCCCGAGGCAATCGAGGCTGGTACGGTACGCCTGGCCGGTGTAAATCGGGATGATATTTTGGCGCTTGCAGAATCACTTCTGACAGATCCCGCTGTCTATGCCTCCATGGCAGAGGCCGTAAACCCTTACGGAGACGGTTATGCCGCGAAGCGGATTGCAGATGCTCTCCTGTGGCATTTTGGGCGGTCAGCAGATCAGCCGGCATCCTTTGCTCCACAGCCTGAGGATGTGAGGCCATGAGCCGCCTCAAGCGAGCCTCTACTTTTGTCATCCTTGCAGCCCTCATCACACTTGGGCTGCTCTTATTCCTGTTTTTCTTCCAAAGCGATGATACTCCGGGGGTTCGCTTAGCAGACGGCGTACCCACCACAGAAGATGGGAACGGTGTCCCGGATAATCCCGCTAGCCTTGTGGAGATCACACCCGACAATGTGCAGAACGTCATCGCCACTTTAGCGCGGATTGAGACCTATTCCCGCACCATTGCCCAAACACGCTACTGGTCAAACGGCACAGAATCCGCTGTTTCGGAAGCCCAAATCTGGGTCACCCCATATGCCCTGCGGATTGCATGGGAGCATGGGGAGAATATCATCCTCACCGCCGACTATTTCCACATCTGGTTTGAAAACCGCCCCCACCAGTCCCGCCCCGTTACGGTAGGTCTCGGCGGGTCGCTCTCTCAGATTTTAGACGAGTTCCAAGGCATTCCAAGCTATGAGACCGTCCTAGAGCTTGACCCGGCTCAAATCATGGAAGCCGGCTATGTGTTGAAGAACATAGACGGCGTGTATGAATATTGTATCTACTTGGTCTTTGAGAGCGGTATCCTTGGGTATGTAGATCGCTACTATATCTCTCTCAATTCCGGCCTGCTCCTTGCCATGTATACTCTGGATGGGGATATCCCCATCTTCCGCATGGAGACAGTGCATTTTTCCTCGGAAGCCCCGCCAAACAGCGCGTTTACCCTGCCGGATGGTACGGCGGTGGCGCATTGACCTTGTGGGGCAACGACCTAAAGCCTCCTTTTCCAAAGGAGGTGGCAGGCGAAGCCTGACGGAGGATTGGGTACAACCACCCCGGCACTACGTGCCACCCCTCCAAGGAGGGGAATAAGAGCAATCCTCAGTCAGCTACGCTGACAGCTCCTTTGGAAAAGGAGCTTAGGGGCACCCTACCCATCATCCTCTTTCCCAAACAACGGCCAGACCCACATGAAAATGAGTACACCGAGGATGATGAGCATTTCATCCTCTTCCCCCTCTAAAAAGAGGTAGAGCAAGACCAGCACCAGAAGAATATCCCCAAAGTCAATCGCTTCCGGCAGACGATCTTTCAGTGTGCCGCGGAGACTGCTTGGCACATTGAACATTGCCCCTAAATCGAACTTTGATTTTTCTTCCACAGGTGGCGGCGGGAGCTCTTGCCGGGGCATGGGAATATCCGCACCTGCCGGCGGCCGCCAAGCGGACACGGGGGGCGGTGTTTGCGGCTCTTGCGGGATCACAGGTATGTCCGGGAGCAGATCATGCTCCTCTTCCACCCGGTAAAACTTGCCCGTATTGCCGATATAACGGTTATACATCCCACCACCTCCATGATATCCTCCATTAGTCAAACATCACCCGCGCTGCCCGTACCACTTGCGCAATGGTAATCGCACGCTTGAGCTGTCCCCGCCGCGTCTCCTTGAGATGCGGTGTGATCGCTTGTAGGAGTGCCGCTGACCCCACACCCGCTGATAAACCGGCAGTCAGTTTCCCAAGCAGCTTCGGGTCAAGCCCGCCAAGTACATTTTCCAAGTTGAGCCCCCCGGAGGTTGCTGTAGGCGCGTCCCTCCCCTCAGGCGAGGCAGAGGATTTCCCCCCGCCTCCCATAAAGTTTTGGGCGAGCGCCATGATTTTTTCCATTTCTTTGGGATTATTCAAAATCCCATTTAATCTATCCTCAAACTCACTCATTTCGCCCGCCCTACCCGTTCTTTATCTGTTATCTCTTATCTATTATCTGTTATCTGCCTTTACCTCTTATCCGTTACCTGTTTGATTTTCCCGATGAGCCGCGCCCCCTCTTCTGTGCGCATCAGCTTATCGAATGTCTCTTTCAAGGCGGACATATCCCCTGCTTTCATGGCCTCTTTCAGACGGTCTGCGTCTTGTTCCATCATGCGTTTTACTTCCGCACCGTCTTTGGAGGAGACAATCTGCCCCAAATCGTTGGCACGTTCCCGCAAGATATTGGCCGCCTGCCCCAGCCCGCTGCTTATGTTCTTATTTTGTTCCATATGTTAGCTCCTTATCGGAATTTCTCTAGTATATGAATCTGCTTTCAAAGAGGTGAACCCACCATGGACATTCTCGTTTTCTCTGACAGCCATGACCACATAGACTTCATGGAAACCATGATCCAAAGACATACCCCCGCCCTCATCCTCCATCTGGGTGACTGCGACAGGGACGCAAAGACGCTGAAAAAGCGTCACCCGGACATTCCCATCCACATGGTACGCGGAAATTGCGATATTCTGTCTCGTACAACCGAACTGGAAGAACTTACCATCGCGGGGAAGAAAGTTGTCTTGACCCACGGGCATCGTTATAACGTGAAATACAGCTACAATGCGCTCTATACCATGGGGCAATGTGCCCAAGCTGATATTGTATGCTTTGGGCATACGCACATTCCCCACTATGAGGTCATGGGCAAGATGCATGTCATCAACCCCGGCAGTGCAAGGGAATGCTGCGCACTGCTTACAATCGACGGCGACACCATCTCTTGCCGTCACCTGACCCTTTGAAAAATGCCCGTTCTGTGTTAGTATATTGTCAAACACGCCCCGGATATGATTGTTACCCTGTAGGGGCGAACTGTGTTCGCCCGCGGGCGACCGCAGGTCGCCCCTACACGTTTTGTTGCACCCCCGTAGGGGCGACCGACCCGGTCGCCCGCGCCCTTACCCATCAACGACCTATACGCGGGCGATCGAGTCGATCGCCCCTACATCGACACATCCCCACAACGCAAAAGGAGTTTCCCAAACATGGCAAGAATCGCAGTAAAAGTAGGCACATCCACCCTGACCCACGCAAACGCTACCCTAAACCTCCGCCAGATGGAACGTCTGGTGCGGGTGTTGTCTGACCTGAAAAGTGCAGGACACGATATCATCCTCGTCTCCTCCGGCGCGATTTCAGTGGGTGTGCAAAAGCTGAGACTACCGGGTCGGCCGGAGGCACTGCCTGTCAAGCAGGCCGCGGCTGCCGTGGGACAGTGTCAACTCATGCATCTGTATGATAAATTCTTCAGCGAATACAGCGTAGACGTGGGGCAAATCCTACTCACACGAGACGATGTGGAACAGCCCGCCATTAAGGAGACTCTGCTCAATACCCTTCACGCGATTTTAGAGCTTGGGGTCATCCCCGTCATCAACGAAAACGACTCGGTGAGCCATGAAGAGATCGAATCCACCGATAACATCTTCGGCGATAACGACACCCTCTCCGCCATCGTCGCCGACATGGTGCAGGCGGACATCCTCGTCCTTCTGAGCGATATCGACGGCCTCTACGAACGCGACCCCCGGGAATACCCGGACGCGAAGATGCTGGAGGAAGTCCATGCCCTCACAGACGAGATCCGCCAAGGCGCAATGGGTGCAGGCACATGGCGCGGCTCTGGCGGCATGATTACAAAGCTCCAAGCAGCGGAAATCTGCATGGATGCCGGGATTGATATGATCATCACTAACGGTGCGCATCCCGAGGCGCTGTATGATATTGCGGAGGGCAAGCGGGTTGGTACGCGGTTTTATGGGACAAAATAAGAAGCCTCCTTTTCCAAAGGAGGTGGCAGGGGTCGCCTGAGGTCGGATTATTCCCTTGTAGGGGCGACTTGTAGTCGCCCGCGGGCGGCAGAATGCCGCCCCTACGTGCTATCAATCATTACAAGAACAATCCTCAGTCAGCTTCGCTGACAGCTCCTTTGAAAAAGGAGCCTAAAAAATTACCACACCACCCAAGGAGGACACCCCCATGACAGTCTTACAACAAGCCAAACTGGCAAAACAAAGCGCAACCGCCGTTGCAGTGGCCAGCACCAAGGACAAAAACCAAGCCCTCGCCATGATCGCAGAGACCTTGGATGAAAACCGCGCAACCATCCTCGCCGCCAACAAAGCCGATCTCGCCGCCGCCCGCGAATCCGGCATGGCAAGCGGTATGCTGGATCGTCTTACCCTCACAAACGAGCGCATCTCCGGCATGATCGACGGTGTGCGGGAGGTCGTAGCCCTCGAAGACCCCATTGGGGAGTTTCTCAGTATGTCCACACGTCCAAACGGACTGCAAATCGGCAGGAAACGCGTTCCCCTAGGCGTCATTGCCATCATCTATGAGGCGCGCCCCAATGTGACTGTGGACGCGGCTGTCCTCTGCCTCAAGGCGGGGAATACCGTGGTGCTTCGGGGCGGGAAAGAGGCCTTTCAGACGAATCAAGCCCTCATGGGCGTCATGCGAGACGCCTTGGACAAAAGCCCCATCTCCAAAGACGCCCTCCATCTCGTACAAGACACCTCCCGTGAATCCGCAAACGAGCTCATGGGGCTCGTGGGGCTCATTGATGTCCTAATCCCCCGGGGCGGCGCAGGGCTTATCCGCACTGTGGTGGAAAACGCGAAAGTCCCCGTCATTGAAACCGGCACAGGGATGTGTCACGTGTATGTGGACAAAGCGGCTGATCTGGAGATGGCGGCGAACATCGTCCAAAACGCCAAATGTTCCCGACCCTCTGTCTGTAACGCCGCGGAAACGCTTCTGGTACACAAAGATGTGGCGGAAACCTTTTTACCTCTGGTGAAACCCTTGCTGGACGAATATGAGGTCGAGCTCCGGGGCGGGGCGTGTACGCGCCAAGTCTTAGGGGACTGTGTTGTCCCCTTGACAGACGAGGACTTCGACACCGAACACTACGACTACATTCTCAACATCCGCATTGTAGACAGTCTGGAGACAGCTCTCGCCCACATCAGAGACCACGGCACAGGTCATTCCGAGTGCATCGTGACGGAGAGTTACACCGATGCCCAGCGTTTCCTAAACGAAGTGGACGCGGCAGCCGTCTACGTAAACGCCTCCACCCGCTTCACAGACGGCGGCATGTTCGGCCTGGGCGCGGAGATCGGTATCTCCACACAAAAAATGCACGCCAGAGGCCCAATGGGTCTACGGGAGCTGACATCTACAAAGTTTGTGATATATGGGAATGGGCAGGTGCGGTAGGAACATGAAAAAGCCTCCTTTTGTAAAGGAGGTGGCAGGCGAAGCCTGACGGAGGATTTGTCACAGTTTTCACCGCACACTCGTAGGGGCGCGCATTGCGCGTCCGCGGGCGACCAATGGTCGCCCCTACAAAGGACAATCCTCAGTCAGCTTCGCTGACAGCTCCTTTACAAAAGGAGCCTATGTACCAAAAAGTGCCGCTTTCGCGGCACTTTTTCTAAAAATACGCAAGCAACAAATCCACAACCTCGCCATAACTCTGAATCCCGCTCTCTTCCCCATACCCCCGCAGCATGGCATCATTCAGATTATCCATCACCTGCGCCACTACGGGATTACGCCGCTCACGATAGGCGCGCATGTCGGCGAAATCGGCATGGACATAGGCGGGAAGCGTGTCTTGGATCGCCCGGAAGCGGTCGGGGTCTGCACGGTGCAAGGCATTTGAGAGATACAAATACCCCATCAGCCAGGAGGAATAGGCGAAGGTTGGGTTATCCTGCTTGATCCCCGCTAAAATCGCCACGAAGTTGGCCTCATTCTCTTGGGCGATCCCCCGCTGGTGTGTGAATTCATGGAGCACTGTCGCCGGGATCTGGGATCGGGGGGCTAGGGTATTGATGTTCGCCTCCCCCGTAAAGGGGAAGTAAAAGCCGGTATAGGCAGTCATCGCCCAGATGGGGGAACTGAGCAGCCGTTTTGGTGGAAAGTCTCTATGGGCGAGGAAGGGGAACACCGCTTCCAAGTCGTAAAACACATATACGCTCTCCGCAAAAATCTGCTCGATGGAGGCTGCAAACACCCCCTCCGCGTCCCGCTCTACTAGGTGCGCCGTGTCTTGGAGACCCTGGGCAAAGATACGGGTCACGCGCTCTAAATCGTCCACTGTGCCGGGTTCTGCGAAAATGCCGGAACGCTCTTGAAAGCCATCCGCATAGTAATTCGCCCCCCAGAACAGGCTAAAAGACGCCAGCACCGTGAGCACCATCGCGAGGAAACCAACGAATATGCGATACAAACCATTTTTAATCGTAACGCGCTTGCGGATCATTCGGCGAATACCGCGAATCAAAAGCGCAATGGGCAAAATCACGGCGGCGACCAGCATCACCTCCGCAACAGAGAACGGCGCAAAGCGCGTAATCCATTGTAGTACCCGCACAATTGACCAGCTAATGTGATCTACCCAGAATGTCATCACCGGGCGGTTATAGCGCAGGAGTAAGAACAGTATCAAAACGATAATAGTGATCCCAAGCCAAATATGCAGTTTTTTATGTGCCCGCAAAAACTTCATCCATTCACCTCTCATGCTTCCATTAGCGTGTTTCCACCGCCGCAGGCGGGAAAATCATCCCCTAATAGTATATCCAAAAATCTGAGGTATTTCCATGATTTATAGTCGATTAACTTCAAAAACGTCTGCTGAATTGCGAGGATGTTTTTCGCAGTTCAAGGCGGACGACGCAGGCGGGCTTTCGCCCGGCAAGGAGGACAACGCAGAAATGTGGAAAACAAACCGCAAGGCAGGGGGCGCTTTTGTAGTTAATCGACTATACGATCTCATCATCATAGGCGCAGGTGCAGCCGGTCTCTTCGCCGCTGCAAATGCCCCGTCTAATCAGAAGATATTGCTTCTTGAGAAAACCAGCCGTGTAGGGCAAAAGCTCTATATGGCAGGGGGCGGACAATGCAATCTCACCAATGATGCAGACATCAAAACCTTTCTTACTCGCTACGGCGCAAATGGACGGCTTTTGCGTCCTGTCCTCTTCCCTTTTTCAAACCGCGCCCTTATGAGCTGGTTTGAGGCGCGCGGGCTTCCCCTCGTCGTGCGGGAAGATGGCAAGGTCTTTCCTGCTTCCATGAAAAGCAACGATGTAATAAAGCTGTTCACCGATCTCGCCGCGCAAAAGGGCGTTCCCTTGCGCTTAGACACGCCTGTTACGGGCATAACACCCCTAGATAATGGCTTTGACCTGCAAACGCCCACAGAGCGTCTGCATACCCGCAACGTCCTTGTCACGACTGGTGGCGCATCCTATCCGCAGACAGGGTCTGACGGCTCGTTTTTCACCTGTTTGGAAGAGCTAGGCATCCCCCTCATCCCCTGCCGTCCGGCGCTTGCGGCGATCCATGTGTGTGGCTATCCATACGCGGCACTCTCCGGCATTTCAGTTGAGAATGTCGCCCTCACACTCACAGCCGGTGGCGTAGCGCCCATCCAAGGCCGGGGGGATCTGCTCTTCACCCACCGCGCATTTTCAGGCCCTGTGATTTTAACCCACAGCCGTTATGTCACAGATGGCATGACACTGACTTTGAACTATCTCCCCCAGCGCGATACTGCTGCATTACGCAAAACCCTGCTGGATGCAGCCTCCGGCGATAAGCGGCAACTGCTCACACTCTTAGAATCCGTCACAACTCTGCCCCGGAGATTGCTGGAAACCATCTGTCTGCGGGCAACGCTCTCGCCGGATGTGAAAGCCTCCCATCTAAGCGGCGCTGAGATGGCACAGCTCGCAACACTGCTCACTGCCGATATCCACCAAGTCAGCAAAACAGGCGGGTTTGGATCTGCCATGGTCACAGCGGGCGGTGTCGCCCTGGACGCAGTTGATCTGCGCACCATGCAGTCCCGCGCTTATCCCGGGCTCTGCTTCGCGGGGGAAGTACTGGACGTAGACGGTGACACAGGCGGGTATAATTTGCAGTTTGCGTTCTCGTCTGCCATGCGGGCGATGGAGGGGGTGGGGTAGGGGTTTCCTTAGGCTCCTTTTTCAAAGGAGCTGTCAGCGTAGCTGACTGAGGATTGCCCTTATTCCCCTCCTTGGAGGGGTGGGTAGATTGTCAAATCAAGTGCAACAGATGAATTCGAGAGGAGAGAGCCA
>Ga0131853_10003756_pt1 | contig 27302 bp, 11 predicted proteins | sample TergutLab28metaG_FD_92764 | JGI IMG/M metagenome (GOLD analysis project Ga0131853, IMG submission 92764) | Labiotermes labralis P1 segment gut microbial communities from Petit-Saut dam, French Guiana - Lab288 P1 (version 2) (version 2) | ecosystem: Host-associated > Arthropoda: Insects >...
ATAATAATAATAATAATAATAATAAACATAGGACTATTTTATAGTCAGAGTGCGACTGTATTTTTATTTCGAAAGTGTGCAGATAAAAATATTACATACTGACTCACATGACACAATAGACTACTCTACGAAGCTCCCGGATTAAAGATTGAATCATATTAGTGGTGTTTTTCCCACCTCAGATATTTGCATAACCATTATGGTGATATATCTATTTTTTTGGTATCATGAAACTGAAACTCTTCGAGAAGTCTCCTATATCCCTGGGGCTCATGTGTCATTTCTCGCCGTCTTTTTTATTACCAACACAAAACTAGGATTTTTGTGGAGGTGTTTCCTGTGGCCTGCCTAACTTGGGGCCCACACGAGATGCAGTGCAAAAACGTTAGCAGTTACACTGACGAGATAGACGCCCCAATTAGTGAGGGCCAAGGGAAAGCGCTGTACTGATGTGGAATCAGAATTGGCTCTGCAATAATCAGTGTCTGTGCAACTATTGAAGAACATGAAGATGGAAATATTCACGTGGTATGAATTTCAGACGCATTGGTTTGGAACCCAAAAATTGTATGTCGTATAATAAGAACCACTTGCCACCTGGCCCCTACAGTGACCGTGTATGTTGTAATCTAGCGCTCTTTATCTATCTAAGACTCGGTATCGAGATGTCAGACCGATAACTTACAGAAGTGCGTCAGAATTTGCATACATCACAAGGCAATTGAGTTATAGTTGTATAATTATATTACGTAATCTAAACAGCGTTTACATTTACGCAGTTCATATTAAAGACTGGCTTTGCAGCGTCACATCACGAGCGTCATTCTATTTCGTATTGTTCGAGCAATTTATGGAGAGAGCTATAGGGTCTATTTAAAACGTTCGCCTATTCTAGTGCTCCAGATTTTATCACATTGTCATCTCAAGTGCGAAGGGTACTGAAAAAAGGGAAAGGGCACTAGATCAAACAAAAGGACAGTTACTGTCGTGTCTGGCACTGCGGGGTCAGACCTAGCAAATCAGGATTTCGTCTTGTGTTGGTGGTTATTCAAAGCTTTTCAAGTTGTGCCACTTGTCGACTTGCTGCGGCATTGAATAAAATTGCATCTCAGCAGTACAAATCCTGGTAGTAATTTATTAGCTATATTAGTTTATTGTTGAAGTTTTATTATTTTTGAGAACAAACTGTGGAGAACGTTTGGGTGTGGTAGGCATCTCGGAAGAATATTATATGATAATATTAATACAAGTAACTGTACCTATTACGGACCGCGGTAGCACAGTGGTTAAGGTGCTGTGCTACAAATCGGAAGGTCGCTGGTTCGATCCCAGCTGGTGTCAGTGCACTTTTCATTGACATAAAATCCTTTCGATTGCACTATGGACCTAAGGTCGACTCAGCCTGTAACAGAAAAGAGTACCAGGAGTATTTCCTGGGGGGTAAAGGCGGCCGGTGCGTAAGGCTGACAACCTACCACCATCCTGTGCCGTTGTCACGAAATCTAGGTACCTTAACTTCCCGGAACTCTCTGGGCCTGTCCAGGCCTGTAACGGGACTGTTTTACCTTATTAACTGTACCTATTATTGGGGATATTTAAGAATAACTGTGGAGGGAAGCACTACTTTCTTTCGCTCCTTTCTTTTCCATGACTCGACAACCCTAGTGGGGCTAGGCCTCCTCATTATTGAGGCTTCGCGATCACAGTGAGACACACCACACTGGGTAGGACTCCTCTGAGCGAGTAATAAGCCCTTCGCAGAGACGTCTACCTGACAACAAACAATACTCACAAGACACACACATACACACACACACACACACACACACATGCATGACACCGGCGGGATTCGAACCTGCAGTCCCAACAAGTGAGCGTCCGTAAATCCACGCCTTAGACCGCGCGGCCACTGGGATCGGCTGAGGGAAATATCTGGAGAGTTTTAATTCAGGATCTTTGTAAGGTCAGGTTTGGTAGCGCAATCTCCAAGCCAATATTAAAACATGAAATTAAATGCATGTTTCTGCGTGCATGCTTAATATAGTTTGTTAATAATGGTAACAGTAGCAGGAGAAGGCGAACTCTTGATTGAAATTTGAAGGCAGTCCACTGCAAAAAAGAAACCTGTGTTAATGAAATAATATAACCGACGGGGTGCACTTCTACACAAACATTGTTTATTTAAAATTAGACATGCTTCAGCTCACTAGCCATCAAACAAATAAGTTATGTATGTGCATAACGTGTGTTTGGTTGGTTATATTATGTAATTAAATTGGTGTACGTGGTAATAATGTATTGTAAAAACACCTGCATTGTTTTACAGAGTCTGTTATTCAGCTGAGGTACTGAGTACGATAGACTCTGACGTAATATAACTCGTGTATAAGGTACGGTTACCCCATGAAGCTGCATGGTGTTAAGCATTGCCAATACGAGATAAAAAGCTTTGTGCACTAAACCGTGTATTGTTGCTCAACGACGAAATATTTGTGAAGAAGATTACTGTGTGCATTACGCCTTGTAGGGTTTCCTAGCAAAGAAAAAAAAAAGGAGACAGGACGGTAGGAAAGGTGGTAACAAGGATTTTGTGTTAAAGTCACGTTATTTGGGTATAATTTGCGCGTTCCTTTCAATACTAAAGCCAACAGAAACTTTTATATTTGAGACATGTGCTGCGTATTGCCAGCACATAGGTGAAGTGAATTAGGGTTTCCTCTGAAGGTCGGTAACTTCGCCACAAGTTCAAGGTCGTGTCAGTTCCTTTTCACAGCTCGCTCTTCACAGGTTGAAAGAAACGTCGTTGCATGGTGTATAATGAATGAGAGCCTTGAAAATCACCAAGCCAGTTAGTAATTGCGACTGAAGAAGAGGAACTTGTTTCCTGTTTCAGGGATCTAATGAAATGAAGTAGTGACTCATTTAAATGTTAACATTTTACGTACGGTGAAGTTACTGTGAAAACCAAGTAATCGTTTTTGTGCTGAGGTATTCGTAGTAGAGACGCCAAAGACCATCTCACAGTTCACGTGCAGACACCACATAAACAAGGAAACTAAGAAAACATGTAGCAATATTAATTCTGTGAATGTAAATTGCGCATGCAGGCGTCCTGCGGCTATGGACAATTAGAGGTGAAGTTTTCCATGTGCGCGCGATGAAGACAACTGTATATGTCGAGGCATGGCTCTACTCACTCTTAAACGCGGTAGGGGCTAGAAATGTGTGGTTAGGTTCAAGTCTGAGATCCTTTACCAGGTAAAAGAGAGCCACCGGTAACCATTTAATGGGAGGCTGTGTGGGCCCCCGCACCGGTCTGGACGTTTTGGAGACAAGTTAAATCTCTTTTCCTCACCGGGAATCGAACCACTGCTTCTTGGGACGTCCAGCCCCTATAACGACTGTATTATTCAGACGCTGGGTATGGAGAGTCGCTGCTAGTAGAATGAATAGGCAGACGCGGACAGCCAACAATTGGTCTTCCTCTAGCTGGCGGAGTGTGGGACGTAGTCTTAATGACGCTGTACTCTAAAATCTGTTGTGTTGTTACCTAAGGGAAGACATGAAATGTGTACAGAATTTTGTTAGAAACATTTGTTGGAAAATGGTCACTGGGGAGACAAAAGGATTTGACTAGATGGCATCAATATTTATTTTAGGGTTACTGATTTTGGGAATAGAAGATGAATGAAACTGGTTCAGGTCATTCACCATATATAGACACATATACCAACAACTTCACTATAATTAGATGTAATTATATACAAACATGTGATAAACCTCCTACGTGTTTCGGACTTTCTCGGCAATTGTATGGGGGGTATTCAACAAAGAAAAATACATTAGTGGCTAGTTATATCATAGATGTGCGATAATACAGGTATTATAGATACTGACATGTTCAAAATATTTTATAAAGCATAGTGCTATGCTTTTTTAAATTAGGCACTCTTCTCTGTTATAGACTGAGTGGACCACATAGCCAATGAATGCGGACAGAAGGAATAGGTTACTTGAAAATTTGCAAGGACCCTACCTGGAATCAAACACGAAACTTCCCATATTATGGTGTACAACCTCAACCAACTGCGCCACCTCTCGCCACCCTCCTACCTCCGCCAAACTTCCGGGTACGGAGTCTAATGAAGAAAAAGTAATATTTGTGGGCGACGTTGTAAATAATATTTGTGGGCGACTTTTAAATAATAATTGTGGGCGACGTTGTAAATAACACCTGTATTTTATATTACACGTTACTAATTATAATGCCAGTAGTTGTTGTCGGTAGTGTCAATAGTGGGACGGTGAAACTTATTGGAAGTCAATTTTAAAATTTTGAATTCGTCTTTCAAAATTTGAAATGTAACTAACCTACTAAGTCCCTTCATGTGTCCCTCTTATGATGAACCCTGAATAAAACGAAGTCATAAATGAATTTATTTGTGCTTATTTTTCCTTTCTGTAATATCTGTTTGTTCTCTCTTCATCAATGTTCAAGAAAAAGGAAGCTGAGCGAGAAAATTGACACTCTAATTAGTCACTAATATGTTAATATCTGGAGATATTTGAGAAGTCACGAAATGAAAACAGCGCGATAGGTAATTTTACGTGACACAGAAATAGATGTGTATTTTAACATGCGAAGATTGTAGTACCGTCAGTAATAAAAAAATATTTCTGGTGGATATCTTCTTATGTATGCTCGTAGGATAATTATTCATCGAAGTTCATATATTTTTGTTTCGTGTTTTTGAAATTAGGTCGTGGGCTGCATTGCAAAGTTATGAGGGCCTCATTTTGCCCACATCTGCTGCAGACGATACAGACGAGTCACTGCTAACTGACAGAGCTCAGTGCCTTCACATCAGTATGTTGAGTCATTTTAGCTTCTTTTTCCTTTACAAGTAAAAATAGATTTTTGCGGTTATTTTCCCGTGATTGGCATTGGACATGTGCAATGCAGTTAGGTAATTGTTACATCAGCACTTCATCGCATTTCCTGTTCTACGAATTGTAGTACACGCTGTTAAAGAAGTGGGATTTTGTGAACATGGCAATGAACTTCACGGTTTCATAAAATTTAGTTAATTCCTTAAGTAGCGAGTGATATATGTGCTACCCAGCGTCATCGTCGGCATGAGAGCTGGTTAGTACCCCTGTTTCGTAATCGGGACCTACAGGTTCCCAATCCGGAGGTCGGTTATCCTGATTCAGGTCATTCGTATATATCCTCGGTCCTTCCAGGCAAATGAAGCTGTAGTGCCTGAAATAAGGACACAATGACTTCCTTTTTAAATAGATTTCGAATAATTACTTAGTAATTCATGCAAATATTGGACCTCTGAACATTGGCGCACTTCTGCCAGACTACGTGGCATCACATCGTCGCAGATGGCAGTCTCCAGTTTTACGTGAAATTTTTTTGTCGATTAGTTCAGTAAACTTTCCCAGAAATGTTTGAGTTCAGCGCAAAATCGAGGGAAAAAAATTAGTTGCCCTTTTACATGGAGGCATACGCGTGTTTAACCCTGTAAACGCCGAGTTAAATCCCATCTGCCATTCGCTGGCATTATTAGGAGCTCACCATATTCGCCACGTTAGCAGGATAAGGGTTAAGGGTCCATTTTAAACTTAACTCGCTAATATTTATCGGAGTTAAGAGGGTTTAGGGCGAACATTATTGAGAAAAATGAATGAAAAATTTTATGCCCAATACATGTTATCAGTACATCCTGCCGTTTTTGTGATGATTAAAGAAAAGTTAAAGAAAGCTAGATGGCTAAGTATTATGTGGTTTAATACATCTTAAGTTTTTAATAATGTCAGTGTTTGGCCCTATATTTTTGTTTTCTGCTAGTCTTCATAGTGGAGAAGTGGTTGCAATGGAAAGGAATTTTTGGCTATCAGGGATTAATTTTGAGAAATGAGCACATTGGTAACACGTAGGACCACATTGGTATTGCTGTTAAAGGTAAGTATTTTTTTTATCTGAGACATTTATCAAACAGCTCTCCAGACATTCTGGATGAAATTACAGATTTTTAGGGGGAATTTACACGTTATTGACTGAATGTTTCGTTGAAAACCAGAGGAATACTGGAAGTTTCGTTACTTTTGGTAAGAAAGGTACCTTGAAATGTCAAAAATGTTATCAAATAATAATATTCGTTAGGGGTTAGATACTTTGCTGTTCTCCAAAACCGGGCAGACCGACTTTGGAGCCTACCCCGCCTCCTATTCAAAGGGTACCAGGTTTTATTCCAGGCGGTAAACTGGCCGGGGCATGAAGTTTACCGCTCACCTCCATTTAGTGTCGAGGTTAAGTATGACTTGTTCTGCACTACTACTATTCCTATAAGCCTTCATGGCCTGGACAGCGACAACCTTACATTTTGTTTTAGTTTATGTAGAACTAAGTTAAAAAATCAGGACCTAACCCTCCTCCTTAAAATTGCCGGCGTTACGGGGTAAGGGTTGGGGTAGCTTAGTAGGTATAGTGGCAAACGTAACGGGCTGAACAACCAACGAATTTTACTTTGAGTCTTGGCAGGTGAAGGAAATACTTTCTCCTCCAAAACGTTCAAACCAGTTGGGACCCGACAAACCGTCTATTATATATGTACCGGAGGCTCTTTTCCCGGGAGTAAAGCGGCCAGACCCTGAAGCTGATCACTCAGCACCATCTAGTACCGTGGTTAAGAATTCGTGGAGCTAAACCTGCACTTCCCCCTATTCCTTCATGGCAAGATTTATGGTGGAAAAGCATAATTGGATTTCAATCAGCCCAGTTAAACTTCAGGCTCAAACAGACGTAAAATTAATAAACTTTTCCAAATGGAAATACTTTTTTTTAATACTACTATTACTGGATCCAGGGCACACATATTTGCTTCACCTCGATATGGGTCCGAGCTATGCACAGCCACCGTCAGCAATGTTACCGACGTCTGACTTCTTCGTGAAGCCTTAAAACAACATAATACATCAAAACGAATGCCGAAATTGTGAAATTGCTGTTAAATGTCGTAGATGTGACAGTGGCACCTATTAACGCATGCAATCCGAGTAGGTAGGCAAGGTCGGTTAGGAGGATGGCAAGGTGAGCCGAGGTCCTATAGTATAACCGTTCACCACCTGAGAGCGCTTTGGTCGCCTGGTTGGCTACCTGTCAGGCTTGGCATTGTGCATTGTGCATATTGTGTTGAGTGGCTGTGACCAGTTAGGTTTACGGTGTGGCCATGACGATATCGTATTCAGGAGAAGTTGCGAACAGCAGCAGCTTTGGTTGCTTCTGGAAAATATTGTGCAAGTAAGTTTACCTTTCCTCTCGTATGGTTTAACGTGGTGCAGTTTCAGAGAGCTAACGGCTTGGATGTAAGCTTGAGTAGAGCGGAAATGGCCTGTTCTTAACAGCTGTTGGGGTCACAAGTGTCAAACCTACTGTTCACAGTACTGTGCTTCCTGGAGGTGATGGATGCGGTGAATCAATTCGGGTATAGGCCGGTGATTAGAAAACCAATTATTTTAACTACTTATTTAATCCGTCGCTTTTTAACTTGATATGTGTCAAAATGGAGGCGATACGACTTTTTTGGTGGAATTTGTACAACTAAATTATATCTTTCTGTTTACTGAAACAACTGTGGTAAGTTTCCTGAAAATTAGATTTGCGTGTAATGCACAGCTTCAAATGTTTTTATGACGTTTCGGTATTTCTGTGTACAGACGTATATGTACCACACTCGAAAGTAGCAATTCGTGTTTCCTTTTTATCATTAGCGAAGTTAGAAATTACTTTGCTGGCTTCACTTTCCAGTCATGAAAAGTGACTAGCTTCTTAATTTTTGTCGCTAATGGAAAATGTACATAGAGGATGCTGGTACAGTACATCTGTTTGCATTCCGATGTAACCCACTTTACATAAAATTATAACAGAAATAATAACCGGAAGATTTTAACCAAATTTCCATATCGATATATATTTACCTCCGAGACTTGTTAAAAAAATAATTAAGTTGATAGACATTAGTGAGAAATGTTAACTTCAGAATACTCCAGAAGCGTTAGCTGCGTCCTGCTTAATCCTTGTAAGCACCTCGGAGTGGATAATTTCCTTCTGCTTTTAGCACTACACTATGCAGACTTATGAGGCAGTGGAGATAAAACCTCGCTCATTATTTACCCCTACACTACATGGAGGTTGTCAATTTTATGCTCCTAATCTACCCATGATGGAAAATATAGCCCCTGTACCCACCGGACTGTAGGCTGCACAAGGTGTTAAATCTATTATTTCTCTTACTCTATAGTATGAGCCTGGTTTGTGATGCATTAAAAACCTGGAGGCAGGAGCAGTCATGCAGTGTGTATCCGTATATTTGGAGATGGCTTTATTTCAGATGTTCTGCCCAAGATTCAACAATTTTTTTTGAAAACATGAAGCATAATGGCCATGTATCTGGTAGAGTTAAGGACCCAGTAACGGACTACAGGTGGGTTCGGAATTTTGATTCCCGGTACTGGGGCTCATCTTGCATTTTAGCCATTGTGTAGTGGGAGCTCTTTCCGCTTTGGGAGTGGGGAAGCAACGGCATGAAGTTTACCATGTATTTCCATTTATTTCGGAGGAAGAATAAGCGTAAATCTTCATGGTGAGGTGATGAATGAAATATTGGGGAATTGTTTCTCTACTTATTATCTTGAGCAGCGCACTTGAAAATTTTCGCTGAAAAATGGGTGGTTTAGATATGTGACACAATTTTATACACTCACGCCTTTAAAAATAGTAAAATTCTGGTCGAGTGATATCGTCATATGACTGACCGATGTGTGTAGATATTTTCTTTTCCTTAGTACGAAGCAACTTTTTGTACGTTCCAGATTTTCAAGATGATTTGAGAATTATTCATATGAGACTTCTTTTATTACAACAAATTGCCACGCACGAATGTAATATGTGACTAATAGCCAGACTCAAAATTTTACTAAAAGAACGCTTGGGGTTAGATATATTATGACGTAGCAATATTTTACATGCGGCTCAGTTTATTTTGTTTGAAATTCAAAAGTGCCCCATGCTTTTTAAACATGTAAATAATCAATTTTGCCCCAAAATAAGATCCAGTTTCTGTCTCGCAGTAAATGTGATAGATCTCGGCTTGAAAGACTATCCAATGAATGGATTTAACAAAATAATGGTTTATTTTGAAAATCGTTCTAAATAAAGCACTATAAGCAAAATGGAAAGTTTATTATTTGTTAAAATATGCGGCACATGTAACAATCACTATGCCTTAAAGGTGTAAATTCCAGCTCAGTTTTTGTAACGCCAGACTGAGAGAACATAATGACCCGTTGGAGACACGTGTATTTGAAGAGCAAAGAAACTACTAAAAAACTAAGTTTATTTTTGTGACTGTCCAAATTTTGTACTGAGTTCAAATCTGGACAAAAATATAAGCGACTTGAAGGAGTTAATTACAGAGTGTTAAAATAACCTACTGCAAGTTTATGAAATATTTCGCACCTGTAGCATCTCTAAATCATGAAAGTAGTGAATGGTGATAAGCTACCACATGCGGTGATACATCTTCACACATCATAATGGCAACCTGATAGCCACGACACGTCTGTAAACCCATATACCTGCCATCTGGATCTTGGTTTGTGTCGTATTGACCCGTAAAGTACAGATGTGTACATGAACTTGGTAGCTATTCAAATAAGCTCCAAGTGAAACAGAAAACAGAGGATGTTGTTAGTTTAACAGTCTCGTGTTTTCAACCGTCAAGACATCTGAATGAACATAGCAAACCTTTTAACTGTCTGTCGAAGCTAAAGGGGACAGAAGGCTGTTCCAAAGTTCAGGCGGTTAGTTCTCACAATATTTACAGAATTCGAAGTCAGGCCAGTCCATGCGGGATTTGTGGTGAAAAAGGTGGCAATGCCTCAGGTTCCTCTTCAAGTACCGAAGATTTTGTCAGTATGATTCAGCCCCGGTTACTTGAATATCTGTCATGAGATGCTGGTGTAAAAAGCCCGTCAGCGGTTGCGATGCCAAGGGAATCAATCTCACCCACGCCAGGAATAAAAGGAAGGAGTCAAAGAAGTGGTTACATTTAAGTACCTGATTATGGGTTTAGTGACCGCCGCCTGTTCTATAGTGTTATCCTGGCATGCGATTATAGGACTCCAAGAAACATCACATGTATGGAGCATAACTGTTCTTGAGAAAAAGAGAGAGTTACTCAGCTAGTCATAAAACTTGCCCGTCTAGGAGAGTGCAGTTTATTCACAAGATTCTGTCTTGAGGCAGCTGAATACGGTATATATTCAGTTTCTTAAAGATCCACGTTCATTTTATTTTTCAATCTATACCTAGATTATGTGATTTCAGATTTCCCCCCTCCCCCTCTTAAATGAAAACATGGGGGGTATATTTGTCAGAGAAATGATACAGACCTACAAAACTTTAGTGGTAACATGTAAAGGGACGACACAGATGTAGATGGAGAAGATAATATTAAAATAGATTTTCAAGAAGCATGCTGTGAGGGTATGGACTAAAGTCATACGACTCATGATCAGTTACGTGTTGAATGAAGTGTTGGGACACATTACTGTGCTACCAGTTGGATTCCGTGTACCGCTTGTGTTTGATATTGCAGGAAGTTAATGACTGATTACTTGACAGCGAAGTAGGAGAGGCACATGCCTTCTATGTAAAATAACACTTAATTTCTGGGAAGAGATGGAAAATCTCAAATGTTAAAAAGATTGTGGTTTCCTGAGCTTGTAATTGGGGTAGGAATATGTGGTAGGTGTAGCATATTTGTGGTGATGGTGGTCGTGGTGTTGGTGTTGAAGTAGTAGTAGTAGTAGTAGTAGTAGTAGTAGTAGTAGCATTAATAATAGTAGTGCTGGTAGTTATAGTATTAGTAGTACTAGTATTAGTAGTGGTCTAGAAGAATGAGATGGGCTGGGCATGTGGCGCGTATGGGTGAGGAGAGGGGGCGTGCATGGTCTTGGGAAACCGGAGGGAAAGAGCCACTGGGGAGACCTAGGCGTAGATGGGTGGATATTAGGATGGATCTCCAGGAGGTGGGATGTGGGTACATGGACTGGATTGGGCTGGCCCAGGATAGGGACGGGTGGCGGAGGCTTGTGAGTGCGGTAAGGAACCTTCGGGTTCCGTGAAATGCGGGGAAATTCTTGACTAGCGGTAAACCAGTTAGCTTCTCAAGAAGGACTCTGCACCATGGAGTAAGTAAGTAAGTATTAGTAGTGGTGGTGGTGGTGGTGGTGGTGGTAGTAGTAGTAGTAATAGTAGTAGCAGTTGTAGTACTAGTAGCAGTAGTAGTAATAGTAGTAGTAGTATTAACGGTAGTAGTAGTAGTGTCTTTGTGCGGTTTATTTAACAACACCGCCAGTGTCTCAGGCTACACACTCATAGTGTTACAGTGGTAGGCTTATAACAGATAATGAACTGTAAAGAATATGAAATAAAATGTTTGTTGCTTAAGTTACACACCCGGAAATTGCCTGGACCAGCTGAGGAAAATCACATACGCTTGAACCCCATCTGATATTCGAAACAAATACAAGTCTAAATCGTTACTATCTGAGCAGGTGGCCTTACAGTTGTAATTACTCGTATAATCATCATAGTCATCCTCGTCATTGTGGAATAGCGGATTGCGAAGTTGATATTTTCTCTCTCGACTGCCTTTTCAATACCTGACTCCAGAATATTCTGCCTCTCCTTTCAGCCTGAAATGGAATGTGTGTGTCTATAAGTCAGGGGTACCAATTCCCTGACGGTTTCTAATGGCTTCTCCACGTTAAAACGAGTTTTAGGTAAAACTTACGCTGCCTGATCTGCTCGTGTGGTCAGACTAGCATGATCTATAAGCTAATAATTACGCAATTAGCTACGTCTATGTATAATGTACAGTATTACAGACTCCATGTTAGTTGTTATTGCAAGATATCAAACTTTTCAAGCGTCACCATGTTATTAAGTAATTACTCACATGTTATAAAATGTATCATACACGGTTTTATTTATTCACCAACTGATGCACTAGTGAGTTGTCTTAAAAAACAATATTAAAATTTAAAACTTACATTAAAATTTATACTGAAACAGCTCCGACATGTTTCGGTGTTAAAGTTACACCATCATCAGGGATCGCATTAATTCGTGCTTTAATGTAAGTTTTAAATTTTAATATTGTTTTTTAAGACAACTCACTAGTGCATCAGTTGGTGACTAAATAAAACTTTTGTAATATCCAGATGCACGGTACGAACGTGAAAAATATCATACACGGTTTCCGTGTGCCAGGTAGCTTAAGATGTGGGTACATAACAATATATATTGAACTATAAATCTGCCCGTAACTCTCTATGGTTTTGAAATTGTTCTCTTACGTCAAGCTCGGGAAATAGACTGAGGATGCAGTTTGTAAATAAAACACATTTTGTATTAACACTATACACAATAGGATGACTCAGAATAAGTTCTTCTGCGCTGGGGAGTCATCGAGAATAGGGTGCTGAGGAAGGAATTTTGGGCGTAAGAGAGAAGAGGTGAAAGGGGAGTGGAGAAGACTACATAACGTGGAGCTTAATGATCTGTACTCCTCACCAAATATTATTCGGGTGATAAAATCAAGACGAAGGAGATGGGCAGAGCATGTGGCACATGTGGGGGAGAGAAGATGTGCATGCAGGGTTTTGGTGAGGAAACCTGAGGGAATAAGACCATTTGGAAGGCTTAGGTCTCGGCTGGGTTTCCGAGAGCTGGTTCGGGCACCGGTTAAAACCGTTTTTCGCCCAGTGCAGCAAGGACGGTCAGGTTAAAAATCTTTACAAGAAATCGGTGTGACTTGGGTTTGGACTGAAAAAGGGTGATTTGTACAATCGACAAGAAATTATGCTATGGTTGTAGTAGACACAAACATATGAAACTTTGTCTGTGCCTTCCAGGCCGCTGGGCCGTGGTATTTGGTATCGGATTCCCCTCCTAGTCTTCTTGGCGGCGCTTGGCGTAGATGGGAGGATAACATTAAACATTAAATGGATCTTCAAAAAGTGGATTGGAGGGGAAGGGGGGGTGCGTGGACATAGACTGGATTGGTCTAGCTGAGGTCAGGGACAGGTGGCGGACTGTTGTGAACGCGATAATAAACACTTCGTCTCCAGAAAATGTGGGGAAATTCTTGACTACTTGAGAAACTGTTAGCCTTTCAGGAAGGTCTCCGTTCCGTGGAGTTCTTCCGCCGTTCGCCCCAAGGATTTCCTTAATTGAATACCTGAATGTTTATGACACAGTTATTACTTCGCATGACTTTGTTCTATTCTCAGCAGGTAGGCTGTTTTGTCGCATTTGAACATCAGTATTATTGTTTCGTAATTTCACAGATTTAAGAATGGACACGTTGAGATCTACGCTCTTCTGGTATGTTACGCAGCGTGGATCGGTAGTTAGTAACCATGGTTTCGAGACAATACATTGGTCCCATATTCAAGGGTCAAGCAGTCCAAGAAGATAGGTTTTTCCGAAACGTCGGTAACTAACTACCGATCTACGCTATATAACATCCCGGAAGAGCTAATATTTCATTTACACCGCGGCGGAAGCCTGAAATCACGCAGAAAAGAAGTTAGTCGAGATTTGATTGGTCACCCCTGACTCTTGACCATAGGAAGTATGTGGACGTGCTTATGCGGCATGTTTATAGCCTCTTCGGCTTACGGTGAGAAGGATTTTGGTTTATAGTCCAGAAGTATTATAAGTCATCTGCTAAAGAAGGTTATTGACCGAATCGTTAACGTAAGCGCCATCCCATTTATAGTTTAAGGTGTATGTTATTGGCCCAGCGATGCGGTTAACGCAGGAATGGCTAAACAGAACGAGGGACGTGTCTACGCCTTCAGTTAGTTCTTTGGTTAGTTGTTTGGTTATTGCCCATCTCTGGAACATTTACTCCCGAACACCGGTGTAAGTCCGTCTGAATATTGCTTAGTATGTTGGCTTGAAGATCGATGGATCAGGGTTTGATTGCTGCCAGGTGCAGAAATGTCTTTCTTCTCCGCGCCATCTAGATCGGCTCTGGGAAACACCCCTCTTTCTATGTAATTTTTATCAAGGGTTTTGCCCTAGGGGATAAAGTAAAATGTGGTAGCAATCAAACACAAGAAAATTTCTACATTTGTTGTGAGGTTGGCACTACTGTACGCCGTATTTTATAATGCGTAACAAAACACATATGGAGTGGATTACATTCTTCTCGGATATGATGCCTTGTTAACTGGTGAATAGTTATCGACTTTCGTAGGAACTTAGTGCTTCCTTCTGTAGGATAATTTAAAAAGGGTCTTGCTTGAATTAACCAGAAGACCGCCGTCATTGACAATAACGCTCTGAAAGCCATAAATCATACCGTAATTTACATTACATGTTAATCCTGCAGTTTGGAATATGTTAAACTTGCAAGGAGACTTTTTTTCTAAACACAAATTGACAATACTTTTCCTTTGCCCACACCTGCATATTAGCCAGAATTATGAACTTTTTTGTGTACATATTGCAAAAAAAGAAGTAGGACACAATCCTGTGACAAGACCAGCATGTCAACTCATCCGCAAAATTACATTTTACTGTTGTATTGTCAGTTACAGTACTCAAATACAGTCCTGAAAGAGACGTGGTACACATAACTTCAACGATTATTCAGTTTGGTGTCATAGAAAATGAAACAGTTGGCAGTCTATTGTCGGTCAGTATTACCCCCTGAGAGAGTCAAGAATTGAAAGAATGATTCACAAGTTGCTGTTGAGAGCATCATCAGAGAAATAGTTTTTGACGTTCAGGTGACCATCCATCGTGATAAATTCTTATAATGAAACCAACTAGATGCACTAATTTATCAAATTTATTTTTGAAATGAAACTTAACATGTTTCGGACAGTTCCTCCGTCCATCATCAGGAGTTTTTCACTGTACACACAGCAATGATATATGTCAACAAACCTGATGATGAACAGAGGAACTCTCCGAAACATGTAGAGTTTTATTCCAAAAATAAATTTGAGAAACTTGTGCATCTAGTTGGTTTTATTATAAGAAAGAAATAGTCGTTGAATTTACACAAAATTTCATGTTTATTCATATGGTGTTGATAGCATACAATTTATGTAATGAATGTGATTTTATCTGAATACACTTATACCATGTGCTGTGTTAGTTTCGTGATATGAGGACCACTGTCGTATGTGTAGTAAAGGTAAAGTGATCCCGTTACAGGCCTGGTGTGGCCCAGAGGGTGGGTAGAGAGGTATAGCTCTACTCTTCCATGACCGCGGCACTAGAAGGGGATGAGTGGTCAGCAGCACGCCCCGGCCGCATTTTACCCCCTTGGAAAGACCCGGTACCCATTTTACAGGACGTTGGGTGGGCCCCAGGTTCGGTCTGGACGGGCAGAAAATCTTGTCCCCACCGGGATTCGATCCCGGACCGTTCAGCCCGTAGCTCAGTCATTATACCGACTGAGCTACCCGGCCCACCGTATGTGTAGTACACCACTAAATATAAATGCAGGTATATTTACAACCAACTTTTCTCTTTCCGGTGAAACTATCAGTCATTCAAACAGACATTAGTAAAGTTCACGAAGGCAGCGGCAGCTGTTAATCTTGATAAAATTCTGCACAGTGGAATAGTAGGAATTGAGTTATGTCGGAACTGCATGTTAATTGAAGCGTCCGGCTGTTGGTAGTGATATTCAGCGAGTTTATTTAACCATTTGAAGATTTGTGTTTATCTAAATTATACAGAGGACACAATCCGAGTCTTTTGTAAAAAATAATCAGTTAATGTTTCAGGAAATGATCGATGTTTGTTAAACGTACAGATACTAATAAATGCATTGTGTGGTAAAGTAAAGAATTTTTGTTGTAACATCAGCTGATTCATGCAATTACAACTAAGCGGTATAGGTTAAATGTTAGTAGGCATATGACACGCAGAAAACTGACTCTTTTAAGTGCCAATTTAAGTTTATGAAAAACAGGCCAACCTAATCCGTCAAAACACAATTTGTCTTGCAGAGATCTTCGGTATGTAGGAAAGTTCGCCTTAAGGGCCCCATACACTCTAAGTTAAACTGTGCAGTTTGATCCCTTAAAAAACTGCGCGAAAAATTGAGCTGAATGCTCTGTGGCACAGCACAGGTTTCCCATCAGGTTTGTCAGTATTTTTTGTCAGTTCTGTGTCTTCTTGTGCATGTGACTATGGTGGATAAAAACAAGACTGTCGTTTGTTGTTTGCTGGTCACATCGGCCATAATGTTATCCGAAAAGAAGAAAAGAAAGCGTAAAATGTGGAGTAAGAAGTGGTATTTGAAAAGGAATATATCATGCGATGCTCATCTGCTGAATGAATTGCTAGAAACGGATGCCTTGAGATGATGCCATCTTGGTATCGGCAGGTAAACTGAGGAAACCTTGGGATTCCCTGAGTGAACTGAGCAGTTCTCTGTGTGAAAGACGACTGGAAAGACAGCTCTGAGACCTGCGCTATTGCTTGTCAAATCTGCCCAGTTTACGTAGTTTTTCCGTAACGTATGACGTCACACAGATCGCTCGGTTGAACTGAGAGTGTATAGGGCGCTTTAGTCATTATAGACTGCAGCTGCGATGCTCACTCAGTATAGTGACTAGGGAATCGGAGGTGTGATGGTTGCACGGCAAGTGGAAGTACTACTTTGCTCGCCTGGAAGTACTATGCTCGCCTTCAAAGCGTCTAGACTGGTTCTGTGGCCACCCAGCTTCTGTTGAATGTCTACGGGTCTATCTTAAAGTTGGGGGGGGGGAGTGAGGGGTGTAAACCGGCCGCGGCTTGAACCTGACCATTCATTCCCATTTAGTTTCGAGATTAAGTATGAATAAAGCCGTTCCTGTTATCAATCATATGCTGCCCCGCGTTGGGCTTAATTAAGCCCTTGTCAGAATACAGTGTTACATAGCAAATTGAATGACGCTTCTGACTTGTGTTCAGGGGGTGCCTGTTTCGAATTTCGGCCGGGAGACCAGCTATTATGGCTATTTTTCTTAAGATGGTAAGGTAAAATTTTTCCTTTCCAAACCTTAAAGGTCCACTAATTCTTAACCTCGGTGCTAGATGGAGTAGAGTGGCCAACTTTACAATCCAGGCGCTTTACCCCAGGGAAAGAATTCTGGTATACATTGAACAGTAGGCTGGGTGGGTACCATATCGGCCTGGATGTTCTGGAGAAGAGAAAAGGCTCTTTCTTCTTCTGGTATTCAAAACCCGGACCATCCCGCCCGTAGCCTAGTTACTATACTGACTACACTATCCCGACGCCAGAGGGGTTTTGTGATCTTCCTTAGTTCGTCCAACAAATGTCTGGTACCTCAAATTTGGCCACGGCCGCTACGTTTCTAATCATCTCCGGTTATTTCTTATCACGCAATCGTGTGTCGCTATGTACTCCCCGGAACAACGAATTTCCTTTATATATGAAGGTTGGAAAATCCGTCAGAAACGATTGTAAATTTCTACCAATCTACACAGATTCTGATGCCTGAAGACTAATCTTCACCCGCACTGCCGTAATCATGCCAAATTTTGCTCTAAATTCAAGTTACTAACACTACCGTTAGCCGGTCCCAGTGGTCGCGCGGTCTAAGACGTAGGTCTGCGTCCGCTCGCCTGCTGAGATTGTGGGTTCGAATCCCACCGGGGGACATGGATGTCTGTCGTGAGTATTGTGTGTAGCCATGTAGAGGTCTCTGCGACTAGCTAATCACTCGTCCAGAGGAGTCCTACCGACTGTGGTACGTCGCTGTGTGTGATCTAGAAACCTCGTGAATGAGGAAGCCCTGGCCAGCTGGGGGCTCTTGTCGCCACACAAAAAAAAAAGCACTACCGTTAATTAAACTACAAGCACAGTGTTACAAATTCAGCGATTTCCTGACACTGGGACCCAGAACAATACTGGTATATGTCTTGTGTTAACACTTAGGACGTCTTATATTTCCGAATTCCTTTTAAAATAAACAGTACTAAAAGATTTGTTTATTTTTTTTGTAGTCTTATGAATATTTATTACCTGTGACAGCCAATTAAAAGTAAAATTTCATCGTATAATATTTCGATGCATTTTATTAATATATTTCTGTCAGCAAATCTTTATTTGTATCATTTTTTTTACTTAGAAGCCGGGCTGATATTTTCAGTGGGCTATAAACAGAACAACCGAGGATTTGGAGCTCTATTCGCGGCACAATCAAGAGACTTTTCTCTGTTCTAAAACGACCAGACCGGCTCTTGTTACCACCCAGATGTTATTTCATTTTCATTCATGTTCATAAACATCGTAGCATTCAGTTTTCTATAAGATTACTTTATACATGTACTTCCTACATATCAAATTTATATTTACATATATCTTTTTTATCTTTATTATCCACATTATTTTGTAATTGAATTCACATTTTATATTTTACATTTTAACCATGTAAACGAGATCTCGTATTTTCTGAGACTTTGTCAATTGTATATAAAAACCTCTTTGGGCCACGGCCTAAAGATGGCTTTATAAAAAAAGCCGAAACATGTCGCTGTTATGATTTTTCAATTATTTTTAAATTGTATTTACATGACAAAGTTGTGTTAGACTGTAAAATTATATACATCCTATTAACTATTGACCCACGTCGTGTGCCATTGTCAGCCCATTGCATAAAACCAAGACGGTATAACTTAAGAATAACAAACCAAATAGATGCCACTTATTATTGTATTGTACTTCTTATAGGCTCAACATGTTTCGGGCACTACTATGCCCATCATAAGGAACTCGCGACGATAATATTGATTACCACATTGGTCGTTTCGTTCTTGGTTTGCTGTATGTTGGAGGTTAGGTGTGGTTAGGCTGCAGTAGTGTCCGGGCCTATAAGAAGTACAATAAAGTAATAAGTGGTATCTAGTTGGTTTTTTATTCTTCAGTTATCACAATGATGCTCGGACCAATAAACATCAGATTCACGGTATAACTTATTACGGGGTTTTCAGTATATGGTCCTACGTATATCCCGCATAAAGGCTGGAATATTCTAAGCTTGCCGTCTTTTACAAATATGTTTGTAGCATCATAATTTGCAATGCCGTGTATGTATGCACAGTGTTTGTGTACTTGTAATTCATCCTCCTAACTGGTACGTGATTTACTGCAGTCTGTGCAAGCAACACACGAAGTATCCTTTCTTATTAAATTCAGGTCCTGGAAACGAAAGGACGTGGCATCACACGTATTTTCTCGTATGTGCTGTCGTGGAGTCACATATTGATGATTTTAAGCATTAAAGGTCGCCAACCGACACAGTAGCTTAGGCCTTAAATCGTGTTATGTCTTATAAGAGCACGTACGGGTTGTCGCGTCCACAGAGAGAAAGATAACACGAAGGACGAGAACTAACCAGGGCTTAAGAAGTCAGTTGGAACGCTTTTGAGCTGAAGTCTAAGGTCTGGGGACGTGGCTGCTCGCTTGCTGGGATTGGGGTTTCGAGTCACGCGGAGGGCATGAACGTCTGTCTGCTGTTAGTGTTGTGTGTTGCCACATAGAGTTTTCTGAGACAGGCCGATCCCTCGTCAAGAGGAACCCTATCGAGTGTGGCGTGTGTGTTCTTGATTGTGATCAAGTGCAACAATGACCTTCTACATCTACTGTGTACAATGAGTAGGTAGACAGAGTTCGGAATACGAAAAAAAATTGTTATTAGTCTCGGGGTGTGATTTTTGTTAATTGACTCAGGTAAAGTAAGCTGTAATTGATTCATACGCAGTATTACTTTATTCCATTAAACATTAAACCAAATCCTACATCGTAGTGATAATATTTTTTCAAGATTGCGCAAAACATTTTATACAAACACCTATTACTTGTATACGAAGAGAACTAAAGAAATCATGGCCCTCCTTGGGAAACTGGCAGTCTTTCAACTTGTCAGGAAATCTTCTGCTTTACGTTAATCGAACATTCATTAACTGTTTAAAAAACACACGTGAGTCTACACGTTTATCGTGTTATTCGCTGTACTGCCTCACAACATGCGAGGTATTCTTGTAACATTAATTTTGTTAACAGTTGCATATGCAAGCTTCATTTTCACAAAGTGCCTTCATTCCTGCACGTTTCTTGCATATTTCTATTTTCCCCCTTGCGTTCTATATGCATCACTTACAGCATTCGCATTATTTTGACCATAGGAATGTCATTTGATAATGCCACGCGGCAAATTACTTAAAAGTCAGTCAGCTTTAAGTTTCTGTTTCTGTGATCACTTCCGATTATTTGAAGCTGACAGAAATATCATACTTTAGGACTGACTTCCCTCTCACTTCCAGTGAGTTCCTGTTTTAGTCCATATATCCTTGTCCTGTTCTGATCTACAAATTAAAAACGGAAAGTTATGAGCTGTGCTGTTTGTAAACAAGCTGCTGAGAGACCAGGCTTGAAAAGAGATTTGCTGTGTTGTTTGTGGTAGTAGGTCGTGTGAACTGGTTTGGAACACCGCAAAAGTTTTGATCTTTCTTCGGTTTTTGTCTTTTTTAGCTAAATACGGAAGAAGTTCTTTGAAGAACTAGACTAGGTAGCATTATCACATATTGAACTTGTCACTATAGGAAGTCTTTTTAACTTTGATGACCTGGAAGCACAATTATAGACGTATATTATCGTATTCTGTCCGACCTTGAATTTTATTTCGCAAAAGAAGGAGCGCTATTTCGTTTGTTCTGAATGTCCATTTGCAATATTAGTAACTTTCTTATTCTTATTACAAAACCAACCAGATGCACTAAATTCTCAAATTTATTTTTGGAATAAAACTCTACGTGTTTCGGACAGTTCCTCTGTCCATCATCAGGATTTTTTCACTGTACACACAGCAATGGTACATGTCATACATGTATGCTGACAGCTTGCGAGCAGGATCAGGACGCAATCGTCCTGATCCTGCTCGCAAGCTGTAACTTAACCTGTACGACATATACCATTGCTGTGTGTACAGTGGAAAACTCCTGATGATGGACAGAGGAACTGTCCGAAACATGTACAGTTTTATTCCAAAAATAAATTTGAGAAATTAGTGCATTTGGTTGGTTTTATTGTAAGAATTTTCACGATGCACGGTCACCTGAACGTCAAATTAGTAACTTTGTTTCAACTAAAACTACGGATTCTTGTATGATGATAATGAAAGCCATAAATTAAAGGTTGTTTTAGTGAGAGTAAATAAGAAAATAATTTCAATTGCGCCATCAGCTGCAACAAAACAGCGTATAATTTGGTTCATTGATGAGAATTTTTTAATAACTAAAATTTTGTAATGAAAGTACTAAATATAATGCTGGTGTGAAACCTTAAGAAGCTGTGTGCTGTCACATTGTGGGCGTGTAAAGTGTTTTCAGTTGTATTAACCATATGCTATCGAGCCCATGTCGCTGTCCACGAAGGCAGAGTCTGGTGATAATTCTCATTTTCATCTTCATCGGATGGTTAGTAAGTGTTTATGTAATGCTAAATTAATTTTAATGAAGGGAAACGCATAGATTCCCGGAACAAGGGACCCTCGTAGAGAGCTTCCCATTATACCAAGATGTAACTGTTCCTCCAAAACTGAGAACGTTATGCGTCGTACGAAATTTGGACCCTCCTTTTTGCAGGAGAACATGGAGAACATTGTGGTAATTAAATCAAGAGAATGCGGCGGATGGAAGCTATAGCGCAAACAGAATGATATAGATAGCTTTTTCGGTATTGTGCCCGTGCTAACGGTTGGATGGTCCGTGGTTCGAATGCAGACAGAGGAAAGATTTTCATCGCTTCTCCAAAACGTCCAAAGCAGCTGTGGGTTCAGGCGGTCTTCTATTCAGTGGCTTTTGGGGTTTTACCCCGGGGTAAGGCGGCCGGGGGATGATGTCGAGCACTCACGTCCATCTGTCATCGAGTTTAGAAATGATTGGAGCCATAACTTTGTTCCTGCATTTGTCTTTATGGCGTCGAGAGGGACAAATTTACCTTCTCTTTATACAAAATCAAAAAATTACAGGAATGGACAACTAGTAGAAATAGACGTAGATGGGTGATGATATTAAGAAGGGGCCTTAGACAAACAGTTGTGAAGATGTGAATTGGATAATGTAGTGTGGACGTGACCTGAACTATTGTTAATTCGATAATGGGCATTCGGGTTTCATACGTGGCGAGGAATATGAGTGAATGAGCGACTATTTTCTATTAAAGAACGAGGCTGCTTTACAGAGTTACCCGTGTCTGTAAAACAGACGTGCTTCAGAACGCAAAATGAATTGCTGCTGAACGTATGTGCATCAAAACACGAATCTGACCTGGCTGGTCTGTCTGAACAAGGTTGACAAGCACCAGTATTACAGCATTCGACTGAGGTGCTGTAAAGAGTCACATGGACAATCCGCTGCACAACTCCCTCGAGCTGCTTGTGCATGTTCTTCTCCAGTTGTTCCACCATTCTGTCCACATAAGTGTTGGTAGCGGTACTTAGGTGGTAGATGTCCCTAAACACAAGCTTTTTATTTGCTGATATAGGCAAGAGGTAAAAAATGGAAATATGTCCTTGTTCACCCTGTGAAGGCGTATGGGGGAGTAGAGGTATAACTCCGTTATTACCTTGGTACTACATAAAGGTGACTACCTTCTCGCTCCAGCCTCTTTATTCCCGGGAAAGAACCACGGTACGCATTGAATTGGAGAGTGGGTGGACCCGATTGCCGGTTCTGACGTTTATGGAGAGCAGTAAATTATCTTACTCCTACCGTGATTTGTACTCCTGATAATCTAACCTATTGCTTTTTCGCTATAACAACTATGCTATCGCGACCCCATAGACAAAAGGTAGCTGGAAGAATATAGAACTGTAGACAGATTCGAAAGCCTTTCTTGTTGTCAACTCCATAATTCTTGGGACCTCCTCCTATGGCCTCAGTATAAAGAAGTTTTTTAGTGATTTACGTAACATGGCTACACCGAGGGAAAACTGATTATAGTAACGTTTTAAGATGGCTTTATTTCTTATATGAAACCAAGTTGTGTTGCCTTGCAAACATGGCTTCAAGGTTACCCAGGCATAATACGTGTTATTACGGAGTGAAATTGTATAATGTTCATTACAGTGAAACGTGATCATTTTGCAGTTGTGTGGGACAATGCTGTAGGTTAAGTTTGAAGGTGACTTCGAGCTGAGTGTTTGTTAAGTTATACAGGCAGGATGAAATGAGCCTTTGGTTAGTTGCAGACCCTCTCTCACACGCGAGATGTCTCTGATCCTGTCCTGGTTCAAGATCTTTTAAATCAGGATTTTCTTATGTTTTCCTGAACAAAGCGAACGATATCTGCTGTTCAAATACTAGGAATTGGAAAGACAATAATACATTCTTTGAACCATCAGTTCGTAAAGCACCGAAAACATTCCGCCTAAGTCTATCCTGAGCTAAGATTTTGTGTCACAAACGTGGCACAAATTGTGTAAACTCTTTAAATTTTATGCCTTTTTAATCGCCTATTATATTCAAATAAATTAAACACTGCGTAGTTTAATGGATTTATATGTGATATACCTTCTTAGAAACCTGTAGAATTTTCTTAAAATTAAGCTCACTTTCTTTTCAATCCTCCTGATCTGCGGAAGAGCAATTGCTTTGTTTGAGGATTTGAGGCTTGGGATGTTTGTTGTTCTGATAACAGCAGCACTAATGTGTATATGCAACATTGTTGGAATGATACCGAAAGACCAAACCGAAGTGTCCTGAGGAAAACCTCTTCTGAAGAATAAACTGAAGAATAAAATCCAACTAGATGCCACTTATTACTTTATTATGCTTATGTTAGGCTCAACATGTTTCGGGCTCCATTATGCCCATCATCAGGAGCTCACGACGATAGCGTTGGTTACCACATATGCCGTCTGGTTCTGTAAAGATGTATGAAGTAGCGTTAGTGTAAGTTTGTATTAGGTGAGAAACTTTTTTGTAGTTTTTTTGTCGAGTGATCATAGTTTGTAGAAAGCGTTTCTTAATTTTTAACAGTTATGATTTTCACGTGTGTGGTCGCAGTAGTGTAGGTAAGTGCCTCTTAATTCCACGCAAGTCTCTAGGATCGACGCCGGAATCCCTTGGACAGGCTTTCATCTCTGTTACACTGAAAGATAAAGCCCGCATCTTACACAGAACACAATTTCCAGTGAAAAGAACACCGGTTTGTGCTGTAAGCTTTCCCATATTAACATGGTTAGCACTTGGTTTGAAACCGTTAATGGCACGACTTATCTAATTCAACTGTTACATCTTTTCCTTTGTCGATAAAAATATGTCAGGTCATTTGTCAAATTCCTGAACCACTTCTGCGTAACAGAAGCATGCCGTGGTTTGCGCATCGCCACCTGCTTACGCCGCAAATGTTTTACTGCCAGTGAACTGTCATGCAATGAATCCAACTCAGCATAAGGAAGAGCTGAACATAGTAGTTTTTGCGTGGAACTGTGTTTTGCTACGTGGTATTTTAGGGACTGTACAAGCGTCGAAGTGTAGATTTGCTGTTGTCCATTTGAAGCTCACTAGCTTAGCCATTAATCACAGGAAATTGGTGTATTTTTAGGCACGTTCGCAAAACTGCGAAAAGCGATTATTAGCTTCGTCTTGTTTGTCTGTTCGTCTGCATGGAAGAACTCGGCTCCCACTGGATGGATTTTCATGAAATTTGATATTCGAGCACTTTTTGAAAAACCTGTCGAGAAAATTGAAGTTTTATTAAAATCTGACAAGAATAGCAGGAACTTTAATGAAGACCTACGCATATTTAAATTAGCTTGCTAAATTATTCGTAGACTGACAAATGTTTCGAGCCAAAGCAATGGAGAATATCAAACACATTTTAAGTTCAATAACTTTCTTTTCGAAAGTCGTGCCGTTTATGAAATAATGTGGAAAAATAAGGTAGAGCTGGACAGAACATAGATGACAATATAATATGGCGCATGCGCTTTGCTTGCTAGATAACTAAGGCTACGACACGCACTCATAATACGTTATATTTATTGTTTTTCCACGGCATCAATGGTTACGCGAACGCGCCTTAATGTTAGGTAGTAACCCACATTTTCTTTCTTGTTATAAGCTTCTGTTTTTCTAACTTACATTTTTGTCTAATACTTAGGGTATTGTTGTTTATTAGAATATATTTTTACTAATATAAAGCCGACTGACTTGTCAACAAGACATATTGATAGTTCTTATCTCTAGCTATAGTTTTCACAGAGGTACTTCCACTGGCTCAGTCTTACACATTACATGTGTACAGGAATATTATGAATGATCGTGTTACATATTGAGACGGCATCAGTAAGCCAATGCTGTCGAATCTATGATATAAATAGGCATTTGTCCTAATTTCGGATTTTTTTTCAAAGTCACAACACTTCACTTTTCCATAGTATAAGAGGGAAACAATCTTTCGTTTATTTTATTAATAGCAGTGTTTTAAAGTTGAAGTATTTGGGAACGGCACTGCAAAAATAAATTATGTTCATGCGAAATTACAGAAGGAGTAAAACTGTTATTATCCAATTAAGAACTTGCAAAACAAGACTTCCAGTTGATTTTTTAATTTTGTTTTGTGGGTTTATGTGTGGTCTCTTCCTTTGAGGGAAAATGTTAATTACGGATATTTATAAACAGGGTGTTCTGGAAAATATGTTGGCCAGACGAAAGACGTAAAAATTAACAATTTGTGATGTTACTATAGCGCACCTGTACCTCATGGACTTTACAGATCATATTTTACTGTCAGAAAATTAAATATGACACTACTATAAGCAGGGAATCTTGTACAGTGGTGGGCTTTGTTGTTGAACCTTCTGGTTGTATTACTGGAGTGCTGATTGATGAGTTAGTAAGGTGATTTGCACTGCTATTTGTAATATCGCAATACTTGAGTATTTATTTTGCTAATGGTAATATATCGTCATCTATAATGTAAGACTGGTAACTGTCAAATACAGAATGGGAACAAATAATGTGTTATATTAACAATTTGTTGTAAGGAAGTATTTTCCACGCAGAAATTAAAGAAGCCGTTGTAAAGAGTAAATCAGAAAGTTTTGTCATACTCGGTGCAAGTTAAATACGTCATCCATTTTTTGCCCGGAACACATAAAGGTGATACTGAACTTCACTCCAAACTCTGTCGTTCAGGTTATTCATTGTTTTGCTATCGCCGTTCGTGTTCGATCCTTATAATTTTTTGAGAGTTAACAGTGGTTAGCTCAACGTAGAACTCATCTTTCAGAAAGTCCTACAACAGTAATCGAGAGAGGGGTGGAGCCAGATATGGTGATCGCGGAGGCTTGGAAGTGGAACGTTCCTCGGCTGAGCCATCTCTCAGGCAACTGCCTAGTAAAGAACGTTGTCATACCATTGTGGATGTGTGGTGACGCTCCGTCATGCTGCATACGAATGCGAATTGTGAATGCAAACGTTGACCAAACATTATGGCAACATTACTGACACGAAGTCGACTATCATCTTGATGTGTCGAGGGTAACAAATGGAGCACAGATTATTTGGAATATGATATTAGAAAAGTTCCATCTTAGTTTGTACACTGGTGTTTTATTAATCTTGCATGCCTATTCCTTTTCTACCAAAAATTCTCGTCATCTTTCACACCAATTGCAGTCACTCTGTAATATTTAAACATAGGTCCGCAAAGTTCCGAGACTGAAGGCATAATGTAACGGCGTACTTTCAATCTGGTGCTAGGGATCTCCTTCTGAATAGCTTCCGCCTGCATCAATAAACAATTTCCTTCATTTCTGGGGGTCTTCGAAGCAGTTTTGGAAAACCCTTTCTGGAATTCTGCAAAGTTGTTTTGTCACCGCCGTCTGCACGGCCTGAATATCAACACAGCGATAGCCTTTCAATGCTCGTTTCAGTTCCGGGAATAAGAAAAAATCGCGAGGTGGCAAATTTGGAGAAATGCCGTATGCGGCATTTGATGTACTGTCCAAAATTCTTTGATGGATAGTGGCCGTTTGCGGCAGCACATTTTCGTGCAGGAGGAACCACTTCGCTGTTATCGACAACTCGGGGGGGGGGGGGGAGGGGGGCGTGGTGAGGGGTATTCCTGAAATTTTTCGGAAAATTTTTGTGAGGGTGGGGGTTTTCCGTCTTTGAAAAA
>Ga0131853_10003758_pt1 | contig 27300 bp, 20 predicted proteins | sample TergutLab28metaG_FD_92764 | JGI IMG/M metagenome (GOLD analysis project Ga0131853, IMG submission 92764) | Labiotermes labralis P1 segment gut microbial communities from Petit-Saut dam, French Guiana - Lab288 P1 (version 2) (version 2) | ecosystem: Host-associated > Arthropoda: Insects >...
TCCCCAATCCTCATCAAACCCATCAAATCGAACTCTTGGCACACGTTCCCCAGTATGTGGAAACATTTGCTGCAAATATGCCGACCTCATCTGCTTTAACCTATCCACTTTTCGCTGGTTAGCGGTGAGCAGCTCATCGAGAGTGCGGAAGAATGAGCCGACTTGTGTTTGCTCTTCAAGGCAAGGAAGTTGCAAAATTACATCTTTCAAATCTGAATTGCTAATATGAACAACCGACTTGCCTTGCGCCCTTCTGCTTAATTCTTTTTGTTGATTGCCATTTGAAATTGTAACCGCCAAAAAAGGCGGGTAGATTGTTGTGTTGGGTTTTACGATGTTCAAATCACCACCGAGGACTACGCCTGCTTTCGCAACAACAGAGGCACGAGATATATCCTCTGCGGTTTCGCCTGATGACGGCACAATAACTTCGCCACCTTGACTTAACACAGAGTTTTCTCTCATATCAACGAAAGTGTCTACATCGTTTATTTCGGTTTCGTATTTCGTATAAAGTCTACCATACAGGATTATTGGAGTACCTGCGGAAATCAAATCGCCTTTTGAGTATCCATTCCCTTTTGAAAATTCCGCAACATCTCCCAATTTCCGCTGTTCCCAATCGTCAGTAAACCCCCTAAAACGAATTTGTGGAGCTGATTTTTTATTTTTATCTGTCATTGTTACTACCATATTGTATAAAAATTTTCTTTGTAGCTTCGATTAAATCTTTAGTATTATCTGTTACATCAAGCTGATAAAGCAATTTTAAAAATTCTGCTTCATTTTGTTTAATTTGCAAATTCAGCTCTACTATTTCTTTGCTTAATGCTACAATATCAATTTGTTCCTCTTCTTCAAAAGTGTCTACATAACGAGGAATGTTAAGGTTGTAGTCGTTAGAAACTATTTTATCATAACTTGCTTTGTGTGCATATTTTTCAATGTTTTTGCGCTTTTTATAAGCATCAATAATTTTAATAATATCTTGTTGTCGCAACACATTTTGGTTTTTTTGCTTTTCAAAATCATTAGAGGCATCAATAAAAAGTACATCTCTGTCTTGGCGGTTTTTCTTTAGTATAAGTACGACTGTTGGAATACTTGTCCCATAAAAAATATTAGCAGGCAAACCAATTACAGCTTCAATAGCGCCCATTTCCAGAAGCGTTTTACGAATAACTCCTTCTGCTGCCCCGCGAAATAATACGCCATGAGGAAGAACAATTCCCATTGTACCATTATCTTTTAAGTGATAAAATCCATGCAATAAAAATGCAAAATCAGCTTTTGATTTTGGTGCTAGCTTACCATAACGTTCAAAGCGTGGATCACTTAAGAACTTATCAGCTGCGCTCCATAGTGCAGAGTATGGAGGATTCATAACAACCGCGTTAAAAAGAAATGGTTCATCACTTGGCCAGTCTTCATCTAAAGTATCGCCATTGTTTAGCCGCATTTGTTCATGATCAACACCATGCAGTATAAGGTTCATTCGAGCGAGATTGTATGTCGTAGTGTTTAACTCCTGTCCGTGGAAATATACTTTTTCAGGATTATTTAAAAATTGACGAATATTAAGCATTAATGAACCTGAACCCATAGCTGGGTCATAAATGTGAAAGGGTGCAAGTCCTTCTTGTCCGATACTAACGATTTCTGAAATTATTTTCGAAACAGCTTGTGGCGTGTAAAACTCGCCCGCTTTTTTGCCGGCTCCTGCCGCAAATTGCGAAATTAAATATTCGTAAGCATCGCCAATTACATCACCATCATGGCCAAATAAATCAATTTCATCTAAAGTTTTGATTACTTCCATGATGGTAATATTACGCTGTTGATCATGTGAACCAAGTTTTGTAGATCGCAAATCAACATCGTCAAATAATCCTGTAAAATTATCATCTTCACGGGAAAGTTCTGTAAAAGCAGTTTGTAAGGCATAATTTGAGGCTTTGTTTCGAAGTGTAAAAAATAGATATTCTGGTTCAATAAAATATCCTAGCTTGCGACGCATTGTGCTTTTTAGTTCATCGGCGTTATCATTATACCAATCCATAAGTTCAGCTAGTTGTTCTTCACGAGTTGGGTATTCTGCTGTTTTTCCATTTGCTTCTTCATATACGGCTCTAAGTTCCAAATCAGATAGATATTTATAGAAAACAAGACCAAGCAAATAGTTCTTATATTCGCTGGCATCCATCTTTCCTCTAAGAATATCGGCACTTGCCCAAAGTTGTTGTTCTAAACGGCTCATATTTATATATCCCTTCAATTTATAAATTATTTAAATTAATATACTAAATTTGCAAATCATTAATTTTTTCAAATGCACTTTTTAATTCTTCTGTTTGTTTTACATTATCAATGATTCCTGTCACTAAAGTTTCCAATGCACCAAAATATTCAAGAGCCTCTTCCTCTTTATCGTCTCTATGTATAATTTCGCTAAGCTTGCTAAAAAGTTCATATCCATTTTTCGAAAAAGCTCGTGGAATAATTGAATGCTTTTCATTTACTTCCACAAGTGTCTGCTTAAAACTTCTTCTATCGCCATTTTCTTTTGTAAGTTGTATGCCTTTTTCGACAGCGATTTTTTTAGTAATAGACTCAAAAATTATTCTTAAATAGATAACCGCCCCTGAGCCAAGACCTTCTTTATGGGCCATTTTAGCCTTTTCAAGTAATATTGTATACTCACCATATTTTTCAGATTGCAATTTTACATTTTCGGACAGTTTTTCTCTAAAATGTAAAATACGCACTCTAGGGGATTGATTGCGAAAATCGGATTCCGCTTCAACTAAAAACCAAGAATGAACTACGGTACCACATTGGCATCGCAAAATGCAGTCAATGCTAATTGTCTGTTGGTTTACAACGACTCCACGCAATCCCTGTTCTTTATCTGAATTAAATGTTCGCATATCATCGCATTCTAGACAATGATAGTTTAAAGATACTGTTTCAGTATCTAAAATTATATGTTGACCAATTATTAGATTATCTTCTTCGTTTTCACTATCTGCTTCATAACCTTCATCAAGAAACCAGAATGTATCAACTTGTTGATAGTCTGATGCTTTTGGTTTTGATAATAACCGACTTAGTGTCATCTCACACCTACCTTAAATCTCATTTTTCAGCGGTATCAGTTTATTTTCAATGATATCTTTCCAATATTGCTCAATAACTAAAAGGCGCTTTCTATATTTTTCATTAAATGTAGCCTCAAAAGTTTCTTTATCTAACTGTGAAGTTTCGCTGATTACATTGATGAAAGGCACAGAGCCACTGCTTGGACGATATTCATTAAAACTAGTTTGCAGGGTTGTAACTGGGACTTTTAGCGTGCTAGCTACTTTTTGGATAATATCATTAATTTCTGTTCCAAAATATTCTGACCAGCTTTTTGTTAATTTGTTTTGGTCAATATCATTTAAAATAAGATTGTAAATAGTTTGAACTATAACGGACTTTGTGTTAATTTCTCTCATTATTTTTTCATGAAGTTCATTTTTGCCTGTTTTTTCTGTACAACCCTTATATTCATCTAAAAGCTGATTGATATAAAAACTATCTATTCGGTCTTTATGGACAGCCGCACTTGAGCTTGAAAATTCCACATCCTTAAGAAAGTCCTCTGCATCTTCTAACAGTTGACCCTTCATTTTTTCACGAATTTCTACTTTCAAATTTTCGCAGTGACCCTTTTCTTCCGGCAGACACAATATAATTTCTTTTAATTCCTCATAATCATTTGCATAATCTTCATAACTTATAATTGCCCGATGAATTCTTTCAAGTCTTTGAAATGTACGCACTTGGGCAATTTGATTTTTAATATTTTGTGGATCATTAATCAAATCAAGTTTAGCTTGATTAAATTCCGTATAGGCATCAATATAATATTTTTTTACATCTTCATATTCTCGAGGAACTAAGGCCTCCCAATTTTGATCTTGGTTAGTAAACAATCGTATAGCTGCAACTACATTATAACGCATTGTATTTGGTTTACGGAATGAGATGATAAATCCATACTCCTTGCCTTCTGCGATGCGGTTTGTACGGGAAAAAGCCTGTAACAATTTTTGATATTTAAGCTCACGGTCAACATATAATGTTTGAATTGTTGGCGCATCGAATCCTGTCAATAAACGATCTACAACAATCACCATATCCAGCCATTGACCATCTTTCTGATATTGTACATCTTTTCTTGCCAAACGATTATTTATGTTTTTATTTAGCTGATCAATATCGGTGTAATTTGTTTTGAAAAGCTCATTATATTCTTGCATAATTGCATTAATCTCGATTTGTTCTTGATTTATTTCATTTTGATTATCGCTAAGTGAATAAGTAATCGCAACTCGCGGAAAATCGTCATCACGAAGGACATGGCGTTCATCTGATTCTTTTCCACTTAATAAAGATCTTTCTGCTTTCATATCTTGTAATTTACGATAAATCCTTTTTGCTTGAGCAATTGAATGGGTTGTTAAAATAGCACTCATCGTCGGATAACCATTGACTACTTTAAAACGGTCAATTACAGATCGGCGTTTGAAGATTTTTTTCAACATAGCTTCAATATATTTATCTTGTTCAAAAAGTCCTATATCTAATAATTCTTCTTGTTCAGTTTCTTCCATGTCAGTAATTTTTTTAGTAGGATCAAGTTTTGGATACATTTCTTTTATCTTTTTGTATAAGAATTCTGTTCTACTATCATCATCTAATAAACAATGATATTCCACTTGAAAATTAAGAACAGATTTATCATCCATTGCATTTTTCGTTGTGTAAGCATGAAGTATATCACCATATTGTTGCTTGGTTGTTCTGGCAAATGTTCCGTTTTCTTGTTTTTGATTTTCATCAAAAATCGGTGTACCAGTTAAACCAAACCAAGTTGAGTTTGGCAGAAGCTTTTTAATTTCTTTCATTTGTTCATCACTAACAGCCCGATGACATTCATCAACTACAAAAACAATATGTTCACTTTTAAGTTTTTCAAATTTATTATTTTCTGTTTCTTTAGCAATACGGATAGCAGCACTTAATTTTTGGATAGTGGTAATAATTATCGTATTATTATTTTTTTTGCTTAAAAGGCTATTAGTTAATTGCCTTTGGTTATCAACTCCAACAATAAGCGTATTATCGGTTACGTTGCCTGAGGCAAGTCCTGTATGAAACTCTGAAGCGAATTTGCTAAACTCACCTTTGGTTTGGTTATCTAAGTCTGTGCGGTCTACCACCATTACGGTACGGTCTACACCAATAGCTGCTTGAGCCAGTAGTTTAGTTGCGACAAAACTAGTTATTGTTTTGCCCGAACCAGTTGCGTGCCAAATAAATCCACCTTCGTGCTTTGAAGCTTGGCTGATAATTTTTCTGATAGCGTGTATTTGATAAGGACGTAATACCATCAAAAATTTTTGACTCTTTTTATCATCAACTAAAACAGTGAATTGGCTAACTAATTTGTGGGCATCAGGAATACTCAAAACCTGTCTGGTAAAATCATATAAATTTTCAACGGGTTCATTCTCAGGTGTCCGCCAATTAAACATAAATTTTCTGGCTACTTCAAAAGCTTTGGCACTATTTGAACTTGGGCGAGCAAAATATTTCGTGGAAACTTTGTTGCTGACGACAAAAATTTGAGTAGTGGCATAAATACCATCAAAAAAGCCTGCTTCTGCATAACGTTTTATTTGTTCAAAGGCTTGCGTATATCCATCTTTAGCAATTTCAGCTTTTAATTCTATATGAATAATTGGCAAACCATTAATTAGTAAAGTTACATCACCGCGCATATTAGAATCGGCATCTGGTTTAATCTGATTTACAACTTCATAGCTTGAAATGCCGCCCGTAATTGCTTTATTACTAAACAAGACAAGGGAAACTCTGCCGTGTTTCACATCATCTCGTTCAATATTAATCGCAGCGACCCCATTTTCACCTCTTAACCATTGAGATGCACCAAACGGCGTAGTAGTTAAGCGCTTAAATTCAACTTTCAATTGATCAAACTCTTTATTTGTAAGCAACACACCCTCCAATCGGGCAATGTTAATGCGATTGATATGTCCCCGTAGGTTTTCCCAAAGAGCGGCTTCATCTTTTATATCCTCACGATATGTCCATTGATTTTCTCGTTGCGTTAAAATTTCAATAAAGCTCTTTTCCATTTGGGTTTCGTAGTTCATAGACGTTCCTCCATTTGTCTTCTATTTCCGACAATGTTTTTAACTTTGTATAGTATAACACAAAAATTGCGCAAACGCAATGTAAAATCAACGATTATAGTCATGAAAAAAAGCTTATTTTGTCTTTAGTTAGGCAACTAATAAAAACAAAAATAAGCTGTTTAAAATTTAATTTATGAATTATCATTAAATACGTTCAAGAATTGCCTCATATTCCGTTTTAGCAATATAAGGTGATTGAGCTCTAATAATTGTATTTTCCCGCTTATAATAAAACTCACCAATATCAGCTAAATATAAGGCTTTATCATTATCTAAAATCTCAACTGATCTGGTGATTTTTTTAACCCGAAAAACAATCTTACTATTTATATAATTTTTAATCAAAGATTTTCCCGCAAGACTTTCTGTCTCACAGATTATACCATGAAGTCCATACTTTTCACCAACTGATAAAAGATAAAAAAGTTTATTCTCTAACTGATAAGCCGTACGATCAGAAAATAATTTTTCAAAGCCACTGACAGCGATAATTATTCTTGATAGTGGCTCATTTTCAGTGCTGTTTCTATCGATTTTTAAGTTAGCTTCTTCAATAGTTGCGACTTCTAAAACTTTAAATAGATTAATCCTTCTTTCAATTTCATGCATCAAATCATCAAGAACACCAGGAACTTCTTCTATTCGCCAGTAAGTTTCACTTTTTTTATGAAGACGTAATTCCGGAAAAACTTGTTTGAAATCAAAACTAATGATTTTAAGAGGTACTTCCGGACTTTTTATTAGATTCGAAACAATAAAGCCCCGAAAAAAGTTTTTATAACCAGAATCATCATCACTGATAACATAAAGGTGATTATCAACATTATAGCGAAACAAAATCGCTTCATTAGAAATACCACAGCCAAGCGGAATTCCTTGCTTATCCAAATTATCTGAAAGCAGCTTTCTAAGCGTTAAAAGATCTTTATATTTATTAATAAATTCAATGGTAACTAGTTCTGTTTTCTCATTATACAAGATTAATGGGTAACAATCCATAATACTGCCGATTCTTTCTTTTAAACTGTTAAGATTAAAATTATAAAGAATCCGATAGGTATATCTTGTAAAAGAAAAGCTAATATCACAACTAATTAGACTCGCTTCTGTTTTAAGCTTTAAAAAAATATTATTAAGCATCTCTTTAGCTTCTTTAGCGAAATTCTCTTGTAGCTTTTTATTGATAGTTTCGGGAATATCCGTTAAATTATATAAGGTAATTCTAGATGACTTCTTCTGCCTGACTGAAGACTTACCAGGAAGTCTTATTTTTTCTCGCATTGCCGGAATATCCAGGTTTCTGAAATAGCTTAAAAACCTTGCCTTAAAACCATTGATATTTTTGATTTGCGAATTTGTTTTATTAAAAAAACTGAATATCGTATTATTAGAAAGAAAAATCAAACCAAAAATCAGAATCATCACCCCGATAATTATTGTGCCAATCTCGCCAACAAGAAAAATGACAATTTGATGAAGCACTGCTCCAACGAGGCCACCGCCCATAACTAAGGAATCATCAAAAAAGCGAAAATAAGTCAAGTATAATTGCCATATTCCTCCGATTCCCGTGCTGTTATGAATCCTTAAATAGCTATAAATTGCTTGATGCGAAAGAATCATCAGCGAAATAAAACATAAAAGAAAGCCGTTTAGCGGTAACGACCTAAAACTTAACTTCTTATGCCAGACTAATAATTTAACGCCTGTATAAATGGCCAAAAACAATAATAGAAAATACCAATCACCGAACATGAACTTAAGCGCAATTTTCATCATAAAACCAACACGACCAAGTTCTGAAAAAACAATTAAGACGATTATTATTAATAAAATTCCTAAAAGTTCGTAATAAAAATCCTTGTTTTTAGTATTTACTTCAGGGATTTTTTGTTTTTCTTTTAGCATACAAAAATACCTCTTTAAACTATTTTAAGCTAAAGAGGCTAAAAAAAAAGTCAAAAAATGACTAATTAGTATTTTTCTGACTTTTAGGTTCGGTGGAAATAACTGCTGGTATAATTACTGGACGACCACGATTTCTTTTAAAGAAAATCTTATTCGCTCCACTTTTAACATCGTTTTTAAATTCCATCCAATTAATAAACCTTTCCGCAAAATGCTTCTGGGCAACTTCTTTAAACATCACTTGAATTTCTTTTTGAATTTCATCATAGTTTTCATCGTGTAAAAAACCACGGGTTACAATCTCAGGTCCTGTAAGGATTTTTTTATTTCTGGCATCAACATTAGAGATAATCAACATCACACCATCAGTCGCAAGACTCTCCCGATCTTTAATCACTACTTCATTTAAATCAAGCACAGATGAACCATCAATCAGAATTTCTTTAGCCGAAAATAAAACATCTTTACCTTGATAGATACCATTTTCAAACTTAGCCGCATAACCATTATCAAGTTCAATTACATCGTTATCTAAATAACCCATTTCCATGGCTAGTTCTTTATGAGCATACTGATGGCGATATTCGCCAATAACCGGAACAAGATACCTAGGATTTATAATATTATACAATAGTTTGATTTCTTCTTTATAAGCATGGCCTGATTGCAGGTCATTACGTTTAAATATCGTGACTTTGGCATTGTTTTTTGATAACATATCATAAGTTCGCGCTGCCATTTTTTCAGTGCCTGGAACAGGAATTGTCATAATCACAATTTCATCATTTTCATCAATATGAACTAAACGATCAATTTTACGGCACATTCTTTGCAGCATATAAAATGGCTCATGTCGATCTCCAGTTACTAAAACAACAAGATTATCAATCAAATTTTTATTCTTCTCATCAATAAAGCGTAGATTTACAAATAAATCCTTTGGTATTTTCAAGTAACCGGTTTTAACACCAATGTCGATAACCCTTTGTGTTCTTCTGCCAATAATCGCTACTTTACGCTCATTAAGCTGAGCCATATCAATAATCTTTTGAATTCTTCTTAAATCGGAAGAAAAGACGGTAAAGATAAGTCTTTTTTCAGAACGATTAAAGATGCTGTTTAGTTTTCGCATCATATTATGATAATTATATTCACTACCAATCTTATCAGCGCCTAAAGAATCAGACATACAAACTAAAATCTTTTTTCCAGCAATCTCTGTAAGTTTATTAAAAGATGTCCGAAAGTTAGCGTCAATATTCTGTTCAAAGGTATAATTACCTGTATAGACAATTAATCCATCCTTAGTCCATAAGATTATGCCAATCGATTCCGGAATGCTGTGTGTCGTGTAGAAAACGCTAATTTTGACATTATCAAATTTGAGCATTTTATCTTCATCGACAGTTATCAGTTTTAAGCCTCGGTAATCAAACTCTTCTTCTCTAAATAAATCCTTTAACATCTCAATAGTAAAACGAGATGCGTAAATCGGACATTTTACAATTGACATTAAATGGGGAACAGCGCCGATATGATCATCATGAGCATGCGATAAAAAAACAGCTTTAACTCGTTCAGCATTATTTTTTAAATAGGTCATATCAGGAAGAATCTTATCAATTCCATATAACTCAACATTTGGATATTTGAGCCCTGAATCCAAAATAAAAATATCCTCATCAACTTCAACGGCATACATATTCTTACCGTTTTCGCCAACACCACCAAAAGCAAAAATCTTAATTGTACTCATTTATTAATCCTCCAAAATGAAAATGAAATGTTTTTGACTTTTATATTATACCAAAAAATTTTATTTTCACAAGCATAAAAGTAGCAAAATCAGAAAAAAAACGAATATTTAACAAAAAATATAGACAATGCGCTTAAAGTTGCATTGTCTATATCTTAATTTTATTTCTTTTTCTTCAATAATACTAATGTACCAATTGTTAATACACCAAATCCAATGATGACTGATTCAATTATAATAATTGTTCTTAATCTATTTCGGCTATTATTAGCGCTATATAAATCATTATTTAAAGATTCATTTTCATTTTCTAACAGATTTCTTTCATTTTCTAAAGCTGCATTATCAGTTTCTAACTGATTTCTCTCATTTTCTAAAGCGTTTCTTTCGGCCTCTAAAGCCGCTTTTTCTGCTTCCAGAGCTTTTCTTTCTGCTTCTAATCGATTATTTTCAGAAATTAACCTTTCCGCAAAATAACTATTGATTGTTTCCATCAGGATTGCTGCAAGTAAAGCATGACCTAAAGCATTAGGATGAATAATATCGGAAGTAAGTGCTGAATGGTCGCCACCATTATAATATCTTGGATTACCATTAAAGGCTGTATTGGCATCACTAATGATAAAAGCACCTGGATTAGCTTCAATAAAATCTTGATAGCCTTGATTCATGCGGTCAATAACAAAAACTGCCGCATCATAAGCATCTTGAACGCTACTAGTCCCAAACATATTATTAACTGCCAGCGCAAACATTCCATTTGCAGCATGATATGGCGGAACATAGTTACTGAACCAAACGATCAGGGCTTCTGAATTTAACTCTCTGATAGCATTTATGATTTCTTCGACATTAAACATTAAGTATGCAATTAAATAATCAATTACCGGTGTTTCTGTTATATCATCATTTAAGTAAGCCAAAGCTTCTTCAATTGTTTCTCTTAAATAATTCGGACCAAATGAAAAGCCACCTTGATTAGTATTATTTATACCCTGAAGATCATTTCCACCAATGGAAATATTGATAATATCAGCTCTTTTAACATCATTTTGTGTAGCTTGAGCTAAAGTTGTCTCAAGAGTTAGTAACTCAATCATATCGCGATCGATAACCCCTCTTGTCCGCCCGGAATTACGGGCACGGTTGATAACTTCCCAACCTTTTGTCTGTTCTATTATCGCTGCATAATTTCTACCGCCAGCTAACAAAGGAATTGCTGGATTGACGATTCCTGCTTGCCCATAAGCAATGGAATCACCTAAAATAACTAAAGTTTTTTGATTAGTATTCGCTTTAATACTTTGGCTAAAAAATAAGATAGTGCATAAAAAAATTGTGATAATAATTATATTCTTTTTCATTTTTTTCTCCTTTTGAAGGTTAACCTCTATTCGATTATATCACCTTTTTTTTAGATTTTTTTCATCATTTGAAGTTAAAAATAAAAATCAAAGGAAAAGAAAATCGATTAATTGAGCTTAATAAGGAATTAAAGGCATTTGAAAAAGAGGTCGGAGAAAATCTTCAAAGTGAATTAGGAATTTATTTAAGAGTTCAAAGATCAATTCAGGTTGAGGGAACTTTCGGGGTAATAAAGGAAGATTTAAGATATCGGAGAATAAAAAGACGAAGATTAGAAAACGTCAAAACAGAAATTATGTTAATAGCTATAGGTTTTAATCTTCTGAAATATCATCGGAAGAGATATAGAGAACCGATAACTGCTTAAAATAAAATGGTATAAAAAGTAAGGATTTTGAACAAATCCCTTTTTAGTGTGCTAAAAAATGAAAATTTGATATGAAATATCTGAATAAAAGAAAAAGGAAGCCGTAAATTATTCAGCATTTATTTCTAAACTCTAAATAATTACAGCCCCTAAATTTATTTATCATTATAATGTATTAGTTATTCAAAAATTATCTATTGAAGTATTGCTCCAATAATTCATTAAAATCTGCAACCAAAACGTCAATACCGCTCACACCTACTGCAAATTCTTTTTCACCTTTATTATAATTTCGCTGTTTGCCAAAAAAAACTTGGTAACAAACCACTTTGAAAATTAAAATCATTAAAATTCCAGATATCCGCATCCCATAATAAAGTTTCAAGAAAAAAAAGCTTATTTAAGTCTTCTATTTGAATAGTTGTGCCTAAATTCAAATTATTTGGCATTGTATTATAAAAATAACTATTGACAGCTCGAACAGAATTATTATGATGTCTATTAATACGTGCAATAAAAGCATCTCTTACGTGGCCAACTACATTGCCTAATGATAATCCATTTTCAATATAAACAACAATAGCAGTTCCAACAAAACCACTAGCAAAATTATTGCTTGTTACGCTTCCTACGTTAAATGAATTTTTAACAATTAATTCCACTGCAAGGCCAACTAGGCCACCTGCATTACTATTAGAAAGATTATGAGGAGAATTTGCTTCTATATTTCCACTATTAAAAGAATTAATAATATAGCCCTCTGAAGTATTATCCCTATGGAGGCCAACTAACCCTCCAGCATAGCTATCTGAGTCCCACCGTGCAGTAGCTATTGCTGTAACATCCCCACTATTAAATGAAGCATTTATTGATGATATAAAAGCATCGCCTATTAAACCGCCTGCAGCAACAAGATTAACTCCCGTTGCGTCAATTTTTCCACTATTGTAAGAGTTCACGACTGTTACATGGATTAAACGACCAGCTATCCCACCTGCGCGTACAGTTGTGGCATTGCTAATTGTAATATTTCCTGTGTTGAATGAGTTTAATATAAGTCCAGAGCTCATCAAACTAACTAAACCTCCAGTCTCCGATTCACTTTCGATATCTCCTGTATTATAAGAATTAATAATCCGAGATTCATCACCCGACAAATAGTTAATCAGTCCCCCTACACTTCCTCTTGCACTTAAATTATTTGCATTAAATGAATCAATTATTTGAACATTTGACCCGCTTATAGCTAAACCGCCAACGATACCATTTTTCACACTAATTTTTCCAGAGTTAAAAGAATTAATAATACTTGAGTCACTTCCAATATTTCTGATTAGGCCACCAGCGTCACCACGATATAATGTAAAGTTACCAGAATTAGACGAATCAGAAATATCTACTGTATATACTTCTTCCCGAAACCTAATAGAACCATGACTAGAACTTACTAATCCGCCAGCATCAACGATGCCGCTAGATTCTTCAAAATCACTAAAAATATTAACGGCAGCATGCGATTCCATTATTTTAATACTAGTTGAATAGCGACCACCAGCTCCGACTAAGCCACCTATGAGGATAGAAGCTGAACCTAAAGATAATGCTTTAACATTGCCACTTACATGACAATTGATAAAAGTATTTTCACCTTCAATTCTTCCTACTAAACCGCCAACAAAGAAATCTTTTCTATAATCGCTATTTCTAGTAATAGAAAAATCAATATGTAGTCGTATATTTCTAAATGTTGCATTTCTAGCATATCCAAATAAACCAGAATGCTCTTGATTATTTGACGGCATTGTCAAATTTGAAATAGTAAAATTATTGCCTATAAAAATACCTTCGAATGAGCTTTCTTCAGTTCCAATTGGCAACCATTCTTTTCCACCCAAATCAATATTATTGACAAGCGAAAAAACACCTGTGAGATTATTTCTAATATTATCTAAATCTTCGACACTTGAAATTTCAATTACATTAGCAAATTGCCACTTAGCAAACAAAGTAATATCGGAAGAAAATTCATCTCCTGAGCGTAACCGAGTTGTTTGATTACCTAATCCTAATGGATCTAAAAACCAGCCAATAAAAATATAATTTGCTTTTTCTGGTTCAACAAGTATTGTATCTTCTCCTAGTAAATGCACTATTGGATAATTATTATTAAATGTTCCAGTAAATGCTTTGTTTCCAACATCTCTATAATTGATTGCCAAAGATGTCTCTACTGCTTTATTAGCCTGACAACCAAGAACAATTATAATTAATGACATTGTCGTCAATATAGTGATTACTCTTTTCATTGTTTTCCCCCTTAATATTTATTAAACAAATAACATTGTACCACAATTTGTCGTTTTTTGTCAAAAAAACCAATAACTTGATTTTTAATAAATCACTTCATAATTCATAAGTAATCTATAAACAACTGTGACCAATTTTTTTATTGCAAAACCAGCTTACTTCAAAAAAAGAAAACTATCTCAAAGTAAATAGTCTTCTTTTTGCTTTATAATTTAAACGAAAATAATATCATTTTATAATTTTTATAATTTTGATTGTTTTTACTAATAAAAATATATAAATAAAATTCAATAAAATTATAACTACTAAAAATATAATATCTAAATAGTCATAGGAAAAGCCAAGCAAAAATAAGCCACCAATAGTAATATGCCATGGCAAAGTTAAAAGATTTATATACCAATGCCTTTTCATTATAATTTTTTTCGACTCACTTCCGTCTGAAGCAAATACTTCTTTAATTTTTTTCGGATTCGTTTCATTTTCAGCTAATAAAGCACTTTTTTTAAATAAAAACTTTAGAAAAAAGCCATTAACGAATAAGAAAATAACGATTAACACAAAACTTACATACTGTATTTCAGAAATAATTATTCCTCCTTAAAAAAGTCCAATCATTTGATTAACCAACTCCATTAAAAATTGAAAACCATGCTGTGTGTCAGGTATAAACCCGGCTGTGACGCCTAAAAACATTGATGTTAATAGTCCGCCTTGTGAAGGCATTCTTCCATGCATTGCCATAGTAGACAAACTATATAAAATTCCGCCCATAGATGCATTCATAGTAATTTTTAACGAATGAGCTCCTACCACTGCCAAAGGCCTTAAAAACTTGTGAGTCTGCGATATTGTTTTTGCACTTTTGACAAAACCACCCCAATGAAAATTAGCTCCACCAAAAATAGCTCCTGTAATCGCTCCAGTTCTTGCGCCTCCCCATGCACCTTGCCAAAATCTAGTCATACGACTTTCGTCCTCTGATACAGAAGTTAAACCAGCTAAACCACCAAGTCCTCCGCCTGCTAAAGATCCGATAAATGCACCCTTTATTGTAGCGTGTAATAAACCTGCTGTCGCTCCACCTGTCTTAAGTGTCAAAATTCCTAATCCCGCAATTAACGCAACCGTACGAATCATATCCCGATTATCCGCATACCAAGAAAGAGTATTAAAGAGCCATTGAGGCATGTTCCCATCAGAATCAATAAACATGGTCGGACAATTATTACAATAACAGAACAAATTAAGTCCACTAATTCGACTACTATCTAAATAATTTATATCAATTGGATTCCGCTTATGACTTTTTTAAGATATTTTTCTGATATCAATATTTTACATTAAAATTTTTTATTTTGCAATTAATATTATTTTAAAACGTTATAATTATAGATATTTTTTAGAATAAAGCTCGCCCTTCTATAATATTTCATCATAAATATTTTTTGGGACTGGCTGTATTTGTAATGCTTCATTACAGTTTGAGCATTTATCCTACGTACCATAAAAAAAGACTGTGACTTCAGTTTTTAAATTTGAACTGAAATTGCAGTCTTTTGATTTTATTTAATTATTTTCGTCATGTGAATCTTCTAGTGCGGAATCTATGCCTTTTGCTTGCTTTGAAAAAAGCTTGTTTATAACTCCAAAATCATCAATATCATAAAGTTTTTCCATATTCGGCAAATACTTAATAAATGCTTCCTCAACTGCTTTTGTAGGGAGAATTTTAATTACGCCATTACTTTTATTGAAGACACTTTTGTAATTTTTCACAACAGCGTTTTGTTCATTGGCTATATAACGAAAATTTGCTTCTCTATCATCTCTTAAACGTGCTTTAATTATTTTATCCAAATTTGCCCATTCAATTGTATAAATATGTTTAAAAAGCTTTTTAGAATGAAGTCCTTTTTCATCAATTTCAACCCATTCCCAAGTATACTTAACTATGCACAAAAAACCACAAGTGATTATTATGCTTCCAAAAAAAGCTGGCAAGACGCCCTCTTCTCCTATTAAAATGGCTATAAGTGATACTAATGCACAGGAAAAAGGAATTATTGCAAATAACAAAAAAACAATTCTTGAAAATGTTATAAAATGCCTTTTATTCTTCAAAAAAACACCCCTATCAATGCAAAATTAAAATCTTATTAGAAGAGATTTTCCCCTAGGCGAACGTCTAAATTATTGCAGTTTGTGATTTTAATTAATTTCTTCTTCATCTAACTTTTCAGGCACAACTTCTTTACTTGCTTCCATATTAAGTGTTCGATTTTTTATTAAATTATAGTTCTTTATTTTAGAAATAAGTTCAATAACTTTATCTTCCGGGATTCCGATAATTTCTTTATCCGAATAAAATCTTATTGTTCCAAGCAATTGCGCAGTAAAAACTATCTGTATTTGCTCTTTTTGTCTTCTAGCTTTACCATGCGACATTCCTGCTAGGCTTTTTTTTGAAAAAAATAACCAAGCTCCACCTTGGAACATTCCTATCACACGTATTTCATACATTTCTTCCCAAGAAATATTTCTTTTGAAAAAAACACCGAACAATGATCTTTTAACACCCTTTTCATCAATTTCTACTATAGGCCAAAAAAGCTTTATTGCAATAAAAGTTAATAACCAAGGCAAAATAACAAGCATAAATAACAATATTATCAAACCGCTATCTACTTCACCTTCCCATGCTGGTAAAATAAATAGGAAGAATACAATTGTAACAGGAATTGTATAAAACAGTAAAAAAATGGGGAGAGCGAGCGATACAATAAATTTTTGCTTAATATGTAGTGGTTGTTTATTTTTTGATTGACAATCCATTTTTTCACCCCATAAGACTATTTTTAAAATAAATAAATCACTTTATTTGAAACAGAGAAATTATTAGTTTTCTTTATATTGTTTGTTTGACGTGGCGGAACTAATGGTTGGCCAAAGGTTCCTCTTGCCATATAGGAACCAACTGTAGTAGCTAAAACAACTTATAACTTGATAACTCCACTATGAAGTCTACTTGTCATATCTAATATAAAATGGTTTGTACTCATTCAAATCACCACAAACTAAGAATTTACTCATCAGACTTAATAAAATATTTTTGATTTTTTCGTTTAAACTTATAAAACGGAGCATTTGGTATTACAGATAACTTTCCAAATCGTGCTTCAAATCTTTTTTTAGAACTTCCAACTATTTCATATATATGTTGAATAAATTCAAAAAAAGTAAAATTCATCAGTGATGGCTTTTGCTGAAAAACAGTAAATTGAAAGTCTGGCATTATATCTTTTATCATAGATAATAAATCATACAAAGACTCACAACTTTCAAAAAAATTAAGATAACAGGCACTAATATGCCACCAACAACCTTCTTGATTATTGATGTTATCTATATAAAGAATCTTAGAAAAAATCAAATCTTTTTTTAAATATTTAAAATATTTTTTATTATTATCAATGATCATGCTCTTTGTATTTTCTGTCATTTCGACACTAATATAAAAGCTTTCAACTGCCATAAACTATTTCCTCACTTTGTTAAAACTATCCAAACATATTTCATTCCTCGTAATGCCTTGTGGGTATGATGTCCATTAGTTATTTCGAATGTGCCATTTGCCAGTCTTATAACAGTAATAGGATTATACCTACCTGTACTGTGAATTCGATTTATGTGTTCAACAACGCGCCCATTCCTTGCACCAACTGTAACAAATTCATCAACTGGATTATTAACAATTAAATCATGTCTAACTTTAAATGCGATTCTTCCAGAATTTTTAAGACCATTATAGATTCGACCACCCAAAATACTACCAGTAATACTTCCTACTATCCAACCTAATTCATATCCCCAGCCCAGAGCTTCCGTCACATATCCTCCTGTAAGCCCTAGAACTCCTGCTCCCATTAAACTTGCACCAAAACCAGCAAAAGGTGTTTTTAATAAAATCGCTCCTGCAACAAAATTAAGCCCAGATTGTATTTGCATTGCTGCTTTTGATTCGACACCCGATGCCTCTAAAATATTAGAAGTCATCATAGATCCGCCTGCTATCATTAAGGACACCCCAAATGCTTGACCACCAGGGACAAACATTAAACCGACACCTCCGGCAATTAGTAATCCACTAAGTACCCATTGCCATGGTGTTGGGCTAGTTCCGTCACCATCCAAATACATAACCGGATTATTTAAACAATAAACAAATAAATTGAGGCCAGAATATCTTTCTAAATCTAAAAAACTCACATCATCCGCACTAATAAAACGATAAATCGAAGGATCGTAGAATCTACTCATCAAATAATACATTTTGACGTGTTCATCCCAATAATATCCTTTATAACGCATCACATTAATATTACCGATATGATTTTCAAATCCCGAAACTACACCACTAGATGAATCATAAATTACTGTCCCATTTATTAACATTCTTTGAAACAGAACGATTATTAAAAACACAAACTGCAACTCTTAGTTTTAACACCTAAATTATTGCAGTTTGTGATTTTATTTAATTTCTCCTTCTTTATCTAACTCTTCAGGTACAACTTCTTTACTTGCTTCCATATTAAGTGTTCGATTTTTTATTAAATTATAGTTCTTTATTTTAGAAATAAGTTCAATAACTTTATCTTCTGGGACTCCGATAATTTCTTTATCCGAATAAAATCTTATTGTTCCAAGCAATTGCGCAGTAAAACCTATCTGTATTTGTTCTTTTTGTCTTCTAGCTTTACCATGCGACATCCCTGCTAAGCTTTTTTTTGAAAAAAATAGCCAAGCTCCACCTTGGAATAATCCGACTACGCGAATCTCGTATAATTCTTCCCAAGAAATTTTTCTTTTAAAAAACTGTCCAAATAATTTTCTTTCAATACCATGCTCATTAATTTTTACAGTTGGCCAAAATAGTTTAACAGAATATAAACCAGAAGCCCACGGAAATACTATAAACATTATAAAAAGTATAATAAATCTTCCAGTCGCATCTGCGTCTTCTCGCCATACTGGTAAAATCGCAAAAATAAATATAGGCGTAGTTATACTTCCAATAGCAAAAAAAATTAAAGGGCATGCAAGCCATACGATAAATTTTTGTTTAACATGATTTTGATAATCATAATTTAAATCAGCAGCCATTATTTCACCCCATAAGACTATTTTTAAAATAAATAAATCACTTTATTTGAAACAGAGAAATTATTAGTTTTCTTTATATTGTTTGTTTGACGTGGCGGAACTAATGGTTGTCCGAAGGTTCCTCCTGCCATATAGAAACCAGCTGTAGTAGCTAAAGCAACTGATAACCCTATAACTCCACCATAAATACCATTTACTACAAAACTTGTTGCGTTTGGCGCTAAAGCTTGTGCAAATCGTTGACCAAAAGTTCCTATTAAAGGTTCATCAATATTTAGTGCTGAACCAATCCCAAAAAATATTAAATTAGTCATAGCTGAAACAGCTCCATTCATGAAATGCATTTCGTTAAGTAAATCGAATCTCCCTGTTGTCATTTGACTATTAATTATACTTCCTGAATAACCTCCAAGAAACCCAAAACCAACTGTTGCCAACAAACCAAAGGGACCACCAATTGCGAGTCCAACTCCAAGACCTAAGCCACTTATTGCTCCATTTACGAAACCACTCGCAAAAGCAGCCCAAGGATCTTGACCCGTTGTAACTGCCGTTATAAGATTTGATGCTCCACTAATAGTTCCAACAGTAAGAGTTGTAAATAAAATACCAATCACTAAGGTTGATATCGCAAAATTCCCAGCAGGGTCAAAAAACATAGTCGGACAATTATTACAATAAACAAATAAATTGAGGCCAGAATATCTTTCTAAATCTAAAAAGCTTACATCGTCAGCCGAAATAAACCGACAAATTGAAGAATCATAATAACGACTTGCCAGATAATAATAACCTGTTTCTAAATCATAATAATATCCTTTATATCTAAATGGATTTAAACCAGAAACTATTCTCGCAACCTCACTAATCCCAGCGACAGTAATCGTTTCATGATTCCCAAATGCATCAGAATACTTATATTCACAAATCCTTCTACCACTACTATCTATTATACCATAGATATTTAACATCATATCTCTTAAATAGTAAAAAGTTCCTTGATTTTGCTGCTGATCTGAATATGTAAAGCCCATTATTAAACCTCTAGGGTCATAATGAAAATCAAAGCGATATGAATTTGCTGAATTTTCATTAACTTCCGCAATTAATTTATTACCATCATAATAGTATCTTGATTGATTTAATCCACCTTGATTTGATGATTCTTTAATGATTCTTAAGCCATTCACGTTATACGCAAACTCAAGATTAAGATTATTTATACTATCATTATATTGAGTCAACCTTCTACCAACATAAGTATAATTGATATCTTTGATAATTGTTCCATTACTATGACGTTCGATTCTTTTTAAAGGATTACCCATGTAATCAGGATTATAAGTAATGGCAACTGTTTTATCTATATAACTAATTGTCCTTAATTGATCAGTCTGTCTTCCTAATTCATCCTGATAACCAAAGCTAGTCCGATTTTCAACCCCATTATTATTGCGCACAATTTCGTCAAGATTACCATTATCTTGATAACTGTAATTAATAGTCCCATTTTCGGTTACCTCTTTTACTAGAAAGTTTGCTCCATTATAACTATAACTATTAATTAAATTATCATTCAAACGAATCTCTTTAATATTGCCAATTTGATCATAATTATAGCGATAATTTAAACTCTGTAAACCAAAAGAAATGCGCTCCTGACCTATACGACCTGTTAATCTTCTAAACTCATCCAAAGGTGTGCTTTCTAAATCCAAATTCTTGACTATAATGTTTTGCTGCCCACTATTAATAATTTCTTTGCGAACCAAGCCATTACGGTCAGTCTCTAAACTAAAATTATTAAAAGTTAAAATATTCCTTAGTACCGCCAAATTTTCCTCAAAGAATGGTCGATAAGCTACCGCATCAATTAGACCCATTAATGAACTATTTCCATTATTTATTTCACGACCAATACTTAAAGTTAAAAGCCTGCCAAGCTGATTAATCCTGAAAGTATGATCTATCTGCCAGCCATTAATCATAACCCGACCGCTTGCATTTGGTCGGAAACTAATGGAAACTATATTCCAAGGATTAGCTTGTTGTGCAAACTCACCACAATCAAACTCTTCGTTATTAATTTTAATAAAAATATGATTATTTTCTTTTCTGAATAAACCAATATTTTGAGTTCCGTCATTAAATTCAAAAAAATATTGCGTTCTTCCGCTTCCAAAAAACCTGAATCTTAAGCCAATTGTAAATCCTGTACTATTGCTAGGTGCCGAAACTCGATAAAGTAATTCACCACCTGTTGCTAATAGGCATTGTCTCTGTAAAATCTCATCATAGGCAAAACCAACAAAATCCTCTGAGCTTTGCTCGCCATTTAAACCTTTTGTTGAGCCGTGAAAAGGAATAACATTATAATCATTAGCATTAATTACTGCCGTTGATACTCTGCCACCGATATCATAATCGCCTCTAACGGCTTCGTATAGATGTCTTGTCATCTGATAGATTCTTGCCATATGACCAATTGTTTCCTGCTCCGAAATCGCGAAAGTAATTTTACTTAATTGAATAAACGCCCTATTTATTTTAGCATTATAATTCGCATTTGTATATTCAAAACCAAAGCTGATAACTGAAGGAATTATTGTTCGTGTCCAACTGCGAAAGCCAATGGCACTACCATTAACAAAAATTGTAAAATCCGTGTAATCCCTATTTGCTTCTATTCCTGACTTCCAACAAACACTCACATAGCTCCAGTCATTTGTTTCGATCGTCACTGGTATGATTATATCAATTACTGGCACAACTGGTCTTAAAATCCACAAACGTAATTGTTGCGTATTTATAATAGAAACCTTTATCTGATGATCAAGATTACCACAAGAAAATATTACGGCATTATTTATATGACGCCATGGTAAAAACCAGAAACCAATGTTAAAGTTACTCAGAATGTTTCCAATTTGATTCCTAAGATCGTAAGATAAATCCATCTCTAAATTATTAGTAGCTCTGGAAAATAAAACATTTCTATTGGCATGTTCGTTTATTTCCAGATGTGCTCCACTTTTAATCGGAATCATCGTACTTGATCTTTGCCCTGTTCTTAAGAATAATTCTTTTGTTCCTTGGAAAAAGGCATTACCATATAAAGAATTTAAATCTTCAAAACTTTCACACATCACTTCATAATCTGGTTCTAAGTTATTTTGAAAACCGGAATTAGTGATACTTCGTCTTTTATTATTGTTAAATGAATAGGTTTTAGCGAAATTATTAGCTCTTTCATAATGAAAATCCGTAACTAAATGTCCATTATCCACTTTTTGCAAGCTACCATCTACATTAAAAATGAATTCGGTTTTCTTTAAAGAGGTATGACTAAAGCTACGATTATTTACTTTAATAGTTCTCTCAGTCTCATCATACTGATAATCAAAATGAAGATTACCTTTATATCTGATTTCTGATAATCTTTCTTTACCGTCATAATTGAAATTAAAACTATTATCCAAACCATAATCTTTTCTTTCAACTAAACCTCTGGAATTATAAGAAAAGTTAGTGACTGGAATTTGGTTTAAATTGACTGATTCTAACTCATTTAAACCTGTATGATTTAAAGTATAGGAACTTGATCCAGCTTTAAAACCTGATAAATTATTATCAATATCATATTGATAATCAATATTTTTACCATCAAATGATTTTCTTGTCAATAAACCCGTATTAGTTGATTGAAAATTAATTTCTGTTCCGGTTGGCTTTGTAATTCTTGTTAAATCCTGCACGTCGTTATAAGTAAAACTAGTAGTATTTCCAGCTAAATCACTCTTACTCAAAATCCTCCTACTATTAAAGCTTGCGCCTACCTCTAAATAATCTCTTTGTCCTGCTGTGACATTGGGATTAGTTTGTTTTCTAATACTTCTGGTTACATTATTGAAGTTATCAAATTCATTTTCAACAGTTTCCCATCTTAAAGAATCAGTCCAGGCCTTTTTAACCCGGCCATTGTGATATTCAACATCAAAAAGGCCATTGGCTTTTTCGATTGCTTTTCTTCTTTTATTGAATGTTAATGTTTCATCAGCTTCAAAAAAAGGTAGAACATCTGTATATACTTGAATTTCTGCAAACTCAAAACGATTAGGTAAAATATCTGGGTTATTGATTCTGATCCTAATTCTATCATAGCTTTCTTTAGGAATAATCTGTACTGCCTGACAAGTCCAGTCATTTCCGGAAATTATAATTTCTTTAGATTCAATAATCCGATTATCTCTCATAGTACTCAAAATAGCACCGACACCACTTATGTTTCGACTGGAAATACTTCTTGACCAGATTACTGCTGTTGCTGGTTTAATTGTTCTTAATGGTAAATTAATATGTTGGGTTACATAAGTCGCAGTTCTTAGAATCGTTGTCTCTCCCAGGATTGGAATTGTTCCTTCAGTATGGCTACTAACAAGATTATTTAAAGCATTCTTATCCAGTAAATTATAAGCTGGATCAGTTCTGAAATTATTAAGAATAATGTTGGATTTATTAACTAATCTATCACCATCAAAATCGTATGTGACCACGTTTTTTTGGTGGTCGACTTCACAAGCCAAAACATCATTAGTAAATTGAAAGTAGCTTGTTTCGGCTCTGTCATTCACAACTTTCACATGGTTATCTTCATTAGTTATTTCTAAAGAACGCTGATTATGATAATCCTCACTAATACCATTGATTATATTATTTACTCTATCATCTGAAAAAATATATTTCTGATGTTCCTTAGTATTATGATCAACTAACTCCAGAGTCTGGATTTTGTCAGAAGAATTGATTTCATAGTTAATAGAGGTACTTTGAATATAAGTCCCCCGATTATAATACTTTATCTGAACTAATCTGCTATCCAGATAAGTAAAATGAATCTGAAAATCCCTTGTCACATCTGTATTAAAAATATTCAGGCGAAAATCTATACAAGTCACAAAACGATTAGCGTTTCCTCTTCTTAGTCTGATTTCCGCTAAGGTACTATTAATCCTGATTGGTGCCGTAGCGGCATTATCTTGGGAGATCCGATATAAAATATTATTACTACCCAAAACTGTTTGGATAATTCCATTTTGGTTATAAGTACTAATACTTCCATCAAAGCCCTGAACTACGATATTTGAACCCTCACGAACAAGTTTACTCATCGTTTCACTATGATAAAAAGTATTAGCCTCACCATCGATCTCTTTAATATAACTAGTTTCCGTTCCTAAAAAATCAGTTAAGGTAATCCGCTCAGTTTGAATATTAACTATTACATTTAAACCAAAACGCATCCCCTTTCCAAAAAAGTTATTAATTTCTGTTGAATTCGAATCAAAAAATAATCTGAGGTTAAAAAATTCCTCAAACATATTCAAAAGTGGGATATCTAAAAAAAGATTTCGGTTAGTTCTTCTTGGATTAAGGTCAACTATCCCTGTTATCCCACCAACTGTATCGGTTAAATGTCTGGTATTTCTTCTGATTAAAGACATTCTAATTATCCCCCTCTTGATATATGGATTTCTCAATTAAATCTAAATCCTTGATTATCTCCATCTCTGTAAAACTAGTCAGGAATTTCTCTCTGTTACCGCGGCCTGAAATAAAAATAATATCACCTTCATTAGCATCAGCGATTGCCTTTTTAATCGCTTCCTCACGGGATATGATTATTTCATGACTCGCACCCTTTAAAGCCTCTGCCTGATACTTTAAAAAGTCATGCGCCTCAAAATTAGCATTACTATTACTAGTCAGATAAACATGATCGGCATATTTACTCATATATGCTCCAGCTGCTTTAATCGCTTTCGTTTTTTCCTGATAATAAATTTCTTCCGGAAAGTCTTTAATAAAGCCTTTAAAGTCTACACCTTCTGCTCCGGCAACTACCAGAAGCTTGTTGTGATGCATCTTTTTCAGCTCTTCTAACTGTGGTAATAAATCAATACTTAAAATAATCGTTCTTTTCTTATATTTAAATACTTCCTCACGACCTGGTACTGTAATATTTAAAAGAAAATCTTTAAAGACGTCTATATCAAGTTCATCACAAGCTTTAAGAATTCCTAATACACATAAAATGTTTTCTAAATGAAAAGGCATTATTAGTTTTGACTGTAAAGCAAATCTTTCACTTTTTGTGTTGATTTCCATCTCAAGACCTTCTAATGAAAGACCATTATTTTTTTCTTTAGTAAGCACAAAGTCAAACATTTCTGAATCAAATCCTCTGACATTTATTACATAATTAAGCCCAAATAGTATTTTTTCATTAGAACTGATATTAAGAAGTTCCTCCATCATTTCTTTGGTAGTTCCTCTTGTTAAGCCAAAAACTAACTTTGAACTATCATTAACCCGCATAAATCTTTTCTTCAGATTAATATAATAATTATGGTCATAAAACAAACTATGTCCCGGAATTATTCCGGTTAAAGCCCTGACATTAAAGGGTAAGTCATCAGCTAATCCTTTATCAATCGCTGTCTCGTTGACCTCTAAAACCAAATAATCTGTCCCATAAGCTTCTGCTTCATTGATGATATTAAAAATCGTTTTTTCATTATATAAAGGCACTTCTACTGGCGCAAAACCTTTAAAGCTAGCCGGACTATCAACCCCCAGACTTGAATAAAGAATTGATTTTTTGCCTTTGAATTTTAAATATTCATGAACGAGATAAGTTACCGTTGATTTACCACGACTTCCTGTTGTGCCAATTATCTTAACATTGTCTAAGGATGTTCTGCCTTTAACAAAGTTATTTTTTGTGATTTGTGCTTCATACTTCTTTTGAAGCTCAGATTTTATCTCTGATAGTTTTTTCATTAATCGTTCACTCCTATCGGTAAATAATGATATTCCAAACTAATTTCTGCCTGACCGATAGACTGATTTAAGGCTAAATCTTTAAAAACAGCTATTGGTAATAGTACATTTAATCTTCCTTGCTGGTCTACGATTTTAGAGATATTTATAGTTGGCGCAATCGTAACTCTGATTACTCTTTGGCCATTATTATTTACTCTGATATCCCAATAACCATTAGAATCAAGTTCACCTCGGTTATTATATATACCTTCTCTAATAAAGATCGGTCTTCTTTGATGGTGAAGAGTAAAAGTATAGACATCATTTTCTCGATCATAAGTGAAGACATGATTATTGATTCGGCCTTTTCTTGGTTGTCCGATACTTTCACTTAAGATATATCTGGTCTCAGGTATTAAATAGTTACTATCCGCTAACGGATGATTCATATTCCGATCACCAAAATATTTTCTTCCTTGCGAAAAATATAAAACACCCTCTTTCATTACTGGTGGGATAATCCGTTCCGTTAAAGTAGCTCTGTCTTCATTGGAAAATTCTATGATCTCCAATCTTCTTGAAGTATTAGTTACCCCTAATTTAGCTAAACCACCGAAATCAGTAGCGTGAAAGAATAAATCTTTAGTTCTTTGCAGATTTATATTTCTGAAGATTATCGTTTGTCTTTGATTACTGGCTGTAATTGTTATTTCATAGTTTAAGCCATGATGAATTTCGATATCTGTTATACTGATATTAAAAAAGTTTGTGTCTGCCCGACCTAATAGCTCAATCTGCTTATAATAAACTTCATGCTGTAATCCATCATTCTTAGTTCCGGTGATTGCTAAAACAATATTTCCTTCTCTGGCTGAACCCCAGTGACCATACATAAATTGGCCGCTTAAAGTATAACGACCCGCCATTTGCTCGGTGATAGGACTAAATACCGTCCAAGTCACATTTTCTGGCACGTCAAGACTATATTCATTTAAGTTATTGGCATTAAATCTTAACTGAAAATCACCTCTTGGTTGCCAGGTCATAATTCAACCTCACTTTCAAAGCTTAAAGGCTCTCTACTATCATTAACAAATAACTTCATAACAATCTGACCATTTTCGATTCTTAACGGCACTTTTGCGCCCCGAAACTGTAAAACCAGACCTTTTGATTCAGGCCTTAAGATAAAGTAATTAGCCTGATATTCTTTTATTCCGGCACTCATTTTTTCACACCATCTAATTTAACCTTCAATTCATTAACAATCGACTTATAAAAGTCTACTTCCGCTTTTAAATCATTCGTTTTTAAATCCACAATTTTGTGGATATATTCAACAA